>ERZ840371.72-NODE-72-length-115738-cov-23.157301_pt1 | contig 115738 bp, 123 predicted proteins | sample MGYA00519937_ERZ840371 | MGnify/ENA primary metagenome ERZ840371 (study PRJEB31850, sample SAMEA3708873) | human gut metagenome | biome: human gut; feature: human-associated habitat; material: faeces | place: China | collected 2014 ... | reverse complement strand
CGAAGGCGGAGCAGCTCACCGGCATCTCCCTGGGCGGCACGTCCATCATCATCGTTGTCGGTGTTGCACTTGAGACCGTCCGCGCACTCGAGGCGCAGATGCTCATGCGCAACTACAAGGGCTTCCTGAGCTGATAGGAGGATGCACACAATGAAACTTGTTTTGTTAGGTGCCCCCGGTGCGGGCAAGGGTACGCAGGCTGAGATCCTCAGCCGCAAGCTGAATATCCCCACCATTTCCACCGGCAACATCCTGCGCGCGGCCATGAAAAACGGCACGCCCGTGGGTCTGAAAGCAAAATCCTACGTGGAAAGCGGCAAGCTCGTTCCGGACGACGTCATCATCGGCATCGTCTGCGAGCGTCTGGCTGAGCCCGACTGCGCCAATGGTTATATCCTCGACGGTATGCCGCGCACGATCCCCCAGGCGGAAGCGCTGGAGCAGCACGGCATCGACGTCGACACCGCCCTCTCGATCGAGATCGCGGACGAGACCATCATCGAGCGTATGTCCGGCCGCCGGACCTGCAAGGACTGCAGCGCCACGTTCCACATCGTCTCCAATCCTCCCAAGGTGGAAGGCAAGTGCGACTTCTGCGGCGGTGAGCTGACCATCCGCAAGGACGACGCTCCCGAGACCGTGAAGGCGCGCCTGGACGTCTACCATGCCGAGACCGAGCCACTCAAGGACTTCTATGCCCAGCGCGGCAAGCTCGTCAAGGTCGATAACCAGCCGACCATCGAGGCCACGACCGCTGCGATCGAGAAAGCTCTGGGTCTGGAATGATTATCATCAAATCCGATCCTGAAGTGGATCTCATGCGGCAGGCCGGCCGGATCACCGCTGGCGCGCGTACCATCGCGCGTCAGATGGTGGAGCCGGGTGTGACCACCCGCCAGATCAACCGCGAAGTGCACAAGTTCATCACGAAGTCCGGCGCGTCGCCGTGCTTCATGACCGACGGCGGCTTCCCGACGGCGGCATGCATCTCCGTCAATGACGAGATCATCCATGGCGTCCCCGGCGACCGCGTCCTGCATGAGGGCGATATCGTCAGCGTCGACGTCGGCGCCCGCTACCGCGGCTTCAACGGCGACTGCGCGGGCACGTTCCCGTGCGGCAAGTGCTCGGATGAGGCCCTGCGCCTGATCCGCGTCACGCGCCAGAGCTTTTTCGAGGGCATCCAATTTGCCCGCGTCGGCTACCGCATCTCCGACATCGGCCACGCCGTTCAGGAGTATGCCGAGAGCTATGGCTATTCGCTCGTGCGCGAGTATGTCGGCCATGGTGTCGGCGCCAGCCTGCACGAGGCGCCCGAGATCCCGAACTACGGCAAGCCCGGCCACGGCCCGCGTCTGCAGAAGAACATGACGATCGCCGTGGAGCCGATGGTCAACGTCGGCGGGTACGAGGTCCGTGTTCTGGACAACGGCTGGACCGTGGTCACGGCGGACGGCAGCCTGTCGGCGCACTACGAAAACTCTCTGCTCGTCACCGACGGCGAGCCGGAGATCCTGACGTTCGCAGACGACATTTGACGGGTGCGTCCCGAAAAACCTTAGGAGGTTCAAACACCTTGGCAAAAGACGATGTAATCGAACTGGAGGGCACGGTCGTCGAATCCCTGCCCAACACGACGTTCCGGGTTGATATCGGCAACGGCCACATCATCCTGGCGCACATCTCCGGAAAGCTCCGGATGAACTTTATCAGAATCCTCCCCGGTGACAAGGTCACGGTTCAGATGTCTCCGTACGATCTGACGCGCGGCCGCATCACCTGGAGAAGCAAGTAGGAGGTTAACTACAATGAAAGTCAGACCGAGTGTCAAGCCCATGTGCGAAAAGTGCAAGGTCATCAAGCGCAAGGGCAAAGTCATGGTTATCTGCGAAAACCCGAAGCACAAACAGAGACAGGGCTGATCTGACCCTGTAAGTCCTAACACATCCGCGCCAGAAGGTCGGCTCCCTCCGGCGGGAGTAAGTCGCCTCCCTTTTTGCGCGCGGAACAAAAATTTCGAAAGGAATGATCGAATAAGATGGCACGTATCGCCGGCGTTGACCTGCCCAAGGACAAGCGAATTGAAATTGGCCTGACCTACGTTTATGGTATCGGCAGAACCAGCGCAAAGAAGATTCTTGACATGACCGGCATCAATCCGGACACCCGCGTGAAAGACCTCACCGATGAGGAAGAAGCAAAGATCCGTGAGTGCATCGACCACCACTTCATCGTGGAAGGCGACCTGCGCCGCAGCGTGGCGCTCGACATCAAGCGCCTGACCGAGATCGGCTGCTACCGCGGCCAGCGTCACAGACGCGGCCTGCCCGTGCGCGGCCAGCGCAGCAAGACCAACGCGCGTACCCGCAAGGGCCCGAAACGCACGATCGCCAATAAGAAGAAGTAAGGGAGGGATATGTAATGGCAAACGCAGCAAAAGGCAAGAAAGTTCGCACGCGCCGCAAAGAGCGTAAGAACATTGAAAAGGGAGCCGTGCATATCAGCTCTTCGTTCAACAACACCATGGTCACCATCACGGACACCCAGGGCAATGCGCTCTCCTGGGCCTCCGCAGGCGGCATGGGCTTCCGCGGAAGCAAGAAATCCACCCCCTTCGCCGCACAGACCGCCGCTGAGACGGCTGCCAAGGCGGCTATGGAGCACGGCCTGAAGACCGTCGAAGTCTTCGTCAAGGGCCCCGGCTCCGGACGTGAGGCTGCGATCCGCGCCCTGCAGACGGCAGGACTCGAGGTCACTATGATCAAGGACGTCACCCCCATTCCGCACAATGGCTGCCGTCCTCCGAAACGCCGCCGCGTCTGATTGAAGGAGGGAAATGAATTATGGCTAGATATACCGAAGCTGTCTGCCGCCAGTGCCGCAGAGAGGGCCAGAAGCTCTTCCTCAAGGGCGACAGATGCTACACCCAGAAGTGCGCGATCGACTGCAGAGGCTATGCCCCCGGCCAGCACGGCCAGGGCCGCAGCAAGACCTCTGAGTACGGCTCCCAGCTGCGCGAGAAGCAGAAAGTCCGCCGCTACTACGGCGTGCTCGAAAAGCAGTTCCGCAGCTACTTCGCCATGGCGGAGAAGCGCCAGGGCATCACGGGCGAGAACCTGCTCGCCATCCTGGAAACCCGTCTGGACAACGTCGTCTACCGTCTCGGCTTTGCTATGAGCCGTGCGGAGGCGCGCCAGCTCGTGACCCACGGCCACTTCACTGTGGATGGCCGCAAAGTCAACATCCCCAGCTTCCTGGTCAAGCCGGGCATGGTTATTACACTCAAGGACTCCAGCAAGAGTCTCGACAAGATCAAGGCCAACGTCGAAGCGAACGCTTCCCGTCCCGCGCCGAAATGGCTGGACTACGACGCCAACAACATGGTCGGCAAGGTCGTGGCCATGCCCGCGCGTGACGACATTGACCTGCCTGTCGAGGAACACCTCATCGTCGAGCTGTATTCCAAGTAATAAAGAGACCCTCAAATTGGTAAGCTGACATCCGCAGCGCCCCAGCGGCGCAACAATACAGTAAGGAGGGTTAAGTCTAAATGATTGAAATTGAAAAGCCGCGCATCGAATGCCAGGAATCCCCGGACGATATCTCGTATGGCAAGTTCGTCGTTGAGCCTTTGGAGCGTGGCTACGGCACGACCCTGGGTAACTCTCTGCGCAGAGTGCTGCTCTCTTCACTGCCCGGCACTGCCCCGACGTCCATCCGGATCGCCGGCGTGCAGCACGAGTTTTCGACGATCCCCGGCGTCAAGGAAGACGTCACGGAGATCGTGCTGAATGTGAAGGGGATCATCGCGCGCCTGCACTGCGACGGCCCGAAGACCGTCTATATCGAAGCGGCAGGCGAGTGTGAAGTCACGGCCGGCGACATCAAGGCAGACGGCGAGGTCGAGATCCTCAACCCCGAGCTGCACATTGCCAGCCTCGGCCCGGACGGCGCGCTCTCCATGGAGATCACGCTCGCCCACGGCAGAGGCTACGTCCCGGCGGACAAGAACAAGAGTGCGCAGCAGGTCATCGGCACCATCCCGGTGGACAGCATCTATGCGCCGGTCCTGAAGGTCAACTACGCTGTCGAGAACACCCGTGTGGGCAACCAGACGGACTTCGACAAGCTGACCATCGAGGTCTGGACCGACAAGACCATCTCGGCGCGCGACGCGCTGAGCCTCGGCGCCAAGATCCTGTGCGATCACTTCACGCTCTTCACCGATCTGTCTGACACGATCGGCAACAGCTGCACGGTGGTGGAGAAAGAGCCGGAGCGCCCCGACACCGTCATGAAAATGACGATCGAGGAACTGGATCTCTCCGTGCGCAGCTTCAACTGCCTGAAGCGCGCGAATATCAACACCGTCGAAGACCTCACGAACAAGACCGAGGAAGAGATGATCAAGGTGCGCAACCTTGGCCGCAAATCCCTGGAAGAGGTCGAGCACAAGCTCGCTATGATGGGCCTGAGCCTGGCGAGCGACGACAACCAGTAATAACCAGTTACTCTTATCAAGGAGGAAAACCGATATGCCCGGAACAAGGAAACTCGGTAAGACCACCGATCAGCGCAAGGCGATGCTCCGTCAGCAGGTCACGGATCTGCTCGACATGGGCCGCATGGAGACGACCGTCTTCCGCGCAAAAGAGATCGCGCCGCTCGCCGAGAAAATGATCACCCTTGGCAAGAAGAAGGACATGACCGCCTACCGTCAGGCGCTGGCCTTCATCACCCGCGAGGATGTTGCCAAGAAGGTGTTCGATGAAGTTGCCCCGAAGTATGCCGACCGCAACGGCGGCTACACCCGCATCACCCGCATCGGCACCCGCCGCGGCGATGCGGCCGAGATGGCTGTCATCGAGCTCGTGTAAGGAGCTTCCGAACACCAATTATCATGCACCGACCGTTTTGCGGCCGGTGCATTTTTTTCGGCTGCAAAAAGCCTCGCAGAGTTTGCAGCCGGTGCGTTTTCGTATTTTACAGACCGGTACTGTCTGTGGTATAATCATCATTCAGACAGACAACAAGGAGGGACGTGTATGCGCATTCTGGTCGTGGAAGATGAACAGGACCTCAACCGCATTCTCGCCAAAACACTCACTGCCGAGGGCTACAGCGTCGACGCCTGCTTTGACGGCGTGGAGGCGCTGGACTATCTGGAGGGCGCGGAGTACGATGCCATCGTGCTCGATGTGATGATGCCGCGCATGGACGGCTTTTCGCTCCTGGCGCAGATGCGCGAGAGCGGCAACGAGACGCCGGTCATTTTCCTCACGGCGAAAGACAGCGTGCCCGACCGCGTGCGCGGGCTCGACGCCGGGGCGGATGACTATCTTGTCAAGCCGTTTTCATTCGATGAGCTGCTGGCCCGGCTGCGCGTCGTCATGCGCAAGCGCGGCGGCAGCGCCACGAATGTCTTTACCGTCGCCGACCTCACGGTCGACACCGCCTCGCACCATGTCACGCGCGGCGGCCGCACGATCGCGCTCTCGGCCAAGGAGTTTGCCCTGCTCGAATATATGATCCGCAACCGCGGCGTCGTGCTCTCGCGCGAACGGATCGAAAACCATCTCTGGAACTATGACTACAGCGGCGGCTCGAACGTTGTGGACGTGTACATGAGCTACCTGCGCCGGAAGATCGACGCGGACTATCCCACCAAGCTCATCCACACCGTCTGGGGCGTCGGCTGGGTCCTGCGGGAGGAAACATGAAACGTCCGTCACTAAAGCTGCGCATCACCGGCTGGTTCGCGCTCATGATGTTTGTCATCGAGGCGCTGGTGCTCGCGTTCCTGCTCGCCGTCAACGGCACGGTCGCCACGAACGACCCCGAGGCGCGCCTCGTGCGCATGGTCGAGCACAACGCCGACCGCGTCAAGTATAACCACCGCCAGTTTCGCTATGGCCGCATCCACTATTACCGCAGCGGCGTCTATACCGTGCTCTATGACGCGGACGGCAACGTCCTGCAGGGCACGTTCCCGGCGGAGTTCACGCCCGCGCAGCCGCTGCCGCTCGACGGGGAGAGCGTGCGCCTGGTCGACTGCGGGGACAATGCATATTACGTCTATGATGTGCACGTGGACATGATGGTCGGCAGCGTCTGGCTGCGCGGCGTCATCAACGCGGACGCCAACGGCGGCGTCATGCGCGTCATTCTGCCGCTGGCGTGGTCGCTGCTGCCGGTGCTGCTCGTGCTGTCGGTCATCGGCGGCTATTTCATCGCCAGCCGCGCCCTGCGCCCCGTGCGCCAGCTCACGGCCACGGCCAACGCCATCTCCGACGGGCAGGATCTCAAGGCGCGCATCGGTCTGCCGCACACGAGCGGCAGCGACGAGATCTATCAGCTCTCGGCGTCGTTTGACAACATGTTCGACCGGCTTGAGCGCTCGTTCGAGGCCGAGCAGCGCTTCACGTCCGATGCCTCGCACGAGCTGCGCACGCCGACGACCGTCATCCTCGCCGCCTGCGAGGACGCACGCAAAAACGCGCAGACGCCCGCGGATTATCAGACGGCGCTCGATGTCATCGACCGGCAGGCGCACAAGATGTCGGCGCTCATCCGCAGCATGCTCGAGATCACGCGGCTCGATCAGGGCACGCAGAAGGTCAACTGGGAGTATGCCGACCTCTCCGATCTCGTCACCGTCATCTGCGACGAGCAGGCCATGGTCGCGCGCCGCGGCATCCGCATCAGCTGCGCGGCCGAGCCGGGCATCTTCATCGACATGGACGTCTTTCTCATCTCGCGCGTCGTGCAGAACCTGCTTGATAACGCCTTCAAGTTCGGCGTGGACGGTGGCTGGATCCATGTCGCGCTCCGGCGCACGGCCGCGGGTGCGGAGCTGACCGTGCAGGACAACGGCATCGGTATTTCACAGGAAAATCTGGATAAAATATGGCAGAGGTTCTATCAGGCCGACCCCAGCCGGCAGGAAAACGCCGGTCTGGGCCTGGGCCTGTCGATGGTGCAGCAGATCGTCACGCTCCACGGCGGCACGGTCGCCGTCACGAGCGTGCCGGGCCACGGCACGACGTTCACGGTCACGCTGCCCGAACACCACGGAAAAGAGGAAAGCTGATATGAAAAAAACCGTTTTGCGTGCCTATGCCCGCCTGATCGCGGAGGTCGGCGCGCGTGTGCAGAAAGGGCAGGACGTCGTCATCGAGGCCGAGCTCGACCAGCCGGAGTTCGTGACCATGGTCGCCGATGCGTGCTATCACGCCGGGGCGCGCAAGGTCACGGTCACGTGGAAGCACCAGGCGCTCGAAAAGCTCGCCATCCGGCGCGAGAGCGTCAAAACGCTCCAGACCGTCGAGGCTTGGGAGCGCGCGAAGCTCCAGCACTATGTCGACACGCTCCCGTGCCGCATCTACCTGCTCAGCGAAGATCCGGACGGCCTGCGCGGTGTCAGCCCCGCGAAGATGGCCCGCGCCCGACAGGGGCGCTATGGGGTCATCAAGCCCTACCGCGACCAGATGGAGGGCCGCTACCAGTGGTGCATCGCGGCCGTGCCCGGCGTGGCGTGGGCGAAAAAGGTATTTCCCAACGAGACGAAGGCCCGCGCCGTCGAAAAGCTCTGGGAGGCAATTTTGCACACCTGCCGCGTGGACGACGACCCTATCGCCGCGTGGAACGCGCACAATGCCGACCTGCAAGCGCGCTGCGACCACCTCAACAGCCTCGGCATCGCGTCGCTGGAGTACCATGCATCCAACGGCACGAACCTCACCGTCGGCATGATCCCCGAGGCGCAGTTTTGCGGCGGCGGGGAGTACACGATCGGCGGCAGCTATTTTAACCCCAACCTGCCCACGGAGGAGTGCTTCATTTCGCCGAAGCGCGGCGAGGCCGAGGGCATCGTCTACTCGTCGAAGCCGCTGTCGTACCAGGGCCAGCTCATCGAGGATTTCTCCATCCGCTTCGAGCACGGCCGCGCCGTCGAGGCGCACGCGCGCACGAACGAGGCCCTGCTGCAAAAGCTCATCGCCATGGACGAAGGCTCTGCCTACCTTGGCGAGTGCGCGCTCGTGCCGTATGACAGCCCCATCAACCAGACAGGCATCCTGTTTTACAACACGCTGTTTGATGAAAACGCCTGCTGCCACCTCGCGCTCGGCATGGGCTTCATCGATACCATCCGCGACTACCCGAACCGCACGCTCGAGGAGATGCGCGCGCTCGGCGTGAACGACTCCATGATCCACGAGGATTTCATGATCGGCACGCCGGATCTGGCCATTACGGCGCACTGCCGCGACGGCCGCGCCGTCCCCGTGTTCCGGGACGGGACATGGGCTTTTTGACCGAAATCCCATTTTTTCGTCGAAATACCGCGAAATGTGGTGCGCTCCGATTCTGGAGCGCACCATTTTTCTTTGAAAGTGGGGAATTTGAGCAGGAAACCGTTGCATTTTCGCGGCGCGTGTGGTAAGATACGCCTGCACGGAAAATCTTACCGCTTACTTGCACCCGACAGGAGGTGACCGGCATGAAGCGAGCCCTTTTGTGCACCCTGATCGCGGCGGCGCTGCTGCTCAGTGCCTGCACGCGCGCATCGGAGAGCACCGTGCGCGCGCCGGATGCCGGCGCACCGCTGACGCTGTGCCTCGGCGCCGGGCCGGCAGCGCTCGACCCCGCGCGCACGGAAAACGGCATCGGCGCGACGTATGTCGTCAATCTCTTTGCCGGCCTGACCGGCTACCGCGCCGGCGGCGACGGCAAGGCCGAGCTCACGCCCGAGCTGTGCGCGGCCCTGCCCGAGCCGGAGTCCCTGCCCGACGGGCGCGTGCAGTATGTGTTCACCCTGCGCGACGGGCTCACGTGGTCGGACGGCACGCCGCTCACGGCGGCGGACTTCGTCTATGCGTGGAACCGGGCGAGCACGCTCAGTGACGCGGCGGCGCCGTATCTCTTCGCCTGCATCGACGGCTACGGCACCGGGCGGCTGAACGTCACGGCGTCGGCCGACGGGCGCACGCTCACCGTTGTGCTCGCGGAGGCCATGCCCACGTTTTTGCAGCTGTGCGCCCAGCCGGCGTATGCACCCGTGCCCTCCGGCGCGGCGGACACCACGAGCTGGACGGCAGACGGCGCGGCCTTTGTCACCAGCGGGCCGTACACGGTCGCCGCGTGGACGACCGAGGGCCTCACCTACACGAAAAATCCCGCCTATTGGGACGCGGACAACGTCGCGGCCGAGACGGTGCGCTTCGTCTTTCAGAGCGACGCCAACGCTGCGGCGTCCGCTTTCCTCGCGCGCGAATACGCGCTCAGCTGGCCCGTACCGGATGACGCGCTCGACGACCTGCGTGCAAATCACGCGCCCGAGCTGCGCACCGTCAGCCAGCTCGGCACGTACAGCCTCTGCTTTTCCATGAGCGACCCGGCGCTGAGCGCCTTCTCGCAGACGGAGCGCGCGCAGATCCGCACTGCGCTCGCCCTGCTTATCGACCGCAGCTATCTGTGCAGCGAGATCACGCCCGGCGCACAGCAGAGCGCGAACGCGCCCATCCCGCCCGGCGTCTCGGACGCCGACGGCAGCGCCTTCACCGCGCACAACGGCGCGGACGGCAAGGGCGGCGGTTATTACGGCAGCGATCACGAGGCCAACTGCAAGCAGGCCATCGCGCTCCTGCGGCAGGCGGCGGAGTCGTCCGGCCGGTTCACGGTCAGCGCGCAGGGCGTGTGCGCCGGCTTCCCGGAGCTGACGTACCTGACGTCCGACGCGGCAGGCCACGTCGCCATCGCGGACTATCTCACGGAGCTCTACGGCCGCTACGGTATTTCGCTCGCGGTCACGGCGCAGGACATGGACACCTTCCTCGCCAGCCGCGCCGCCGGAGGCTATTCGATCACGCGCTGCAGCTTCAGCGCCGATGTGGACGATCCCATGCCGTTTCTCTCCCTCTGGGCGAGCGGCGCGGGCAGCAACTGCGTCGCCCTCGGCCGCGGTGCGCACGCGGACTATGCGGGCTACAGCGTTACGCTCGACGGCCGCACGCGCGACAACTGCACCTGGGCCGAGTCGTATGACGCGCTGCTCTACCGCATCCAGAGCAGCGGTGACACGGCCGAGCGCTATTCGCTCATGCACCAGGCCGAGACGCTGCTCATGCAGACGGGCGCTGTCTGCCCGCTCTACTGGTACACGGACACCTACCTGTGCAACACGCACGTGCAGGGCCTGCTGTCCGGCCCGCTCGGCGCGCAGTACCTGATGGGCGCGCAGGTGGAAAAGTGAATAGAAATGTGAATGAAAAAAGCAGCCCCATCGCCGTTTCCGGCGGTGGGGCTGAGACGATCCAAAAGCTATGCACAGGCAAAAAGAAACTGGGCAGCGGGGGAGCTCGAGGGGGCAAGGCCCGCCTCGAATCGAATCGTACGCTCAGCTTTTTGTCCGGAAAGTCCGGTGCGGGCTTTTCGTACAAAAAGCTGAGCCCCGCTGCCGGAAAAACGGCAGCGGGGCTGTTATCATATCATATGAAATATCACAGGAACACGAAAAACAGCATCACGATCAGGTACGCGAACGCGAGCGTCATCGGCGCGAGCGCGAGCACGGCGGTCAGCCGCCAGTCGTCTGCGCTCTCCACGACCGTGCCCTCATACACCGGCTCGCGCGCTCCGGCGAGCGTGCCGTGCAGGTAGCTGCGGTAGAGCTTCAGAAACTGCTTGCCGTCGCGGCGGCCGATGCTGTAGGATGCCTGCTCCGGCGTGCGGGGCTGCAGGGCGTGGTGTGTGCGCATCCGATGTTCCTCCTCATGCACCTCGAAAGGTGTCGAATCTTTCACAATGCTATTATACGCATCCGGGCGCTGCGCGTCAACCGGGTAAGTTTTCCGGTGCGGCGGTCTCGGGCACGTGCGTCGTGTCGGGCGACGGCTCCGGTGTGACCTCCGGGGACGGTTCCGGCTCCGGTGTCGGCGGTGGGGGCAGGATGATCTGCGGCGGGTTCACGCTCGCGGGCGTCGGCGTGGGGGCCACGGTCTGCACCGGCGTGGACGCCGGGGCAGGGTGCTTGCGCGGGATGCTGCCGACCGCGAGCCACAGCGCCGCGATCACGGCGGCGAGCACGGCCAGCACGACGGCCACGGTCAGGATGATCTCGCGCCGGCGCGCGTGCGCGTGCTTTTTGCGCTGGGTCTCCTGCTCGGCGATCCGCGCGGCCGGCACTTCAAATCGCCGCGTCTGCGACAGTTCCTCGGCCGGCGGCTGGGGCAGGGGCACGGCCGTCTCCGCGTCGAGCGCCGTGATCTCGATGAGCACGAGCGTGATGTTGTCGCCCGGCCCGGCCGCGAGCGCCTGCGCCATGAGCGCCTGCCCCAGCTCCGGCAGCGGCAGGTCGGCGCCGAGCGCTGCCTGCAGCTGGCTGTCGCTGAGCTTGCCGGTCAGCCCGTCGGTGCACAGCAGCAGCCGGTCGCCCACGGCGAGCGGCACGCTGGCTGCGAAATACGGCATGAGCCGCTGGCGCGCGCCCAGCATGCCCAGATACTGCGTGAGCACGTGCCTGTCCGGGTTGTCGGCCGCGTCGGCGGCGGCAGCGCCAGCGTCGAGCTGCTCCTGATACTTGGTGTGGTCGCGCGAGATGCGCTGCAGCGCACCGCCGCGCTGCAGGTAGATGCGGCTGTCGCCGACATTGCAGCAGTAGGCGCGGTTGCCGGTCAGGTGTACGGTCGCGGCGGTCGAGCCGCCGATCTGGCCGCTGGCCGCGATCATGTCGCACACGGCGACATTTGCCCGGCGGAAGAAATCGAGCGCGTCAAACGGCTCGTCGCTGCTGCACTGGTGCAGCGTCTGCGCGCACAGCAGCGCCGCCTGCTCGCCGTTGGCCTCGCCGCCCATGCCGTCGAACACGCCATAGATCAGCCGCCGGCTCTCCTGCTCGGCGGCCGCCTCGGCTACGGGGATGGCGGGGTCGCGCTTGAACGTGCCGTTGCAGTAGTAGTTATCCTCATTGTTGTCCCGGCCGGAGCCGATGTTTGTCTGCGCGTAACACAGCGCCCGCATCGCGCGTCCCTCCCTTGCTGCGTGTTTTCTGCTGCTATCGTACCGTTCGGCGGCCGGTTTGTCAACGTGCTGTCGGGCGGGATGCGGAAAAAATCTCGCCAAAAATTGCCGCCGAGGGGATTCCATCGGCGGCGGTTTTGTGCTATGCTGGTCAAAAAAGAGCGCCGCCGTGTGTCCGGCGGCGATGGGGGAACGGATATGAACGAACGATTGGCCGCGGCGCTCGAGCAGCTGCCCTTCTGGCCGAACCTGACCGAGCCGCAGCGCGAGCTTGCGCGGCGCGGCGCGCGCCTGGCGCAGTATGACTGCGGCGCGCTCGTGCACGGGTGCGACGGGCAGTGCCTCGGCATGATCCGGGTGCAGAGCGGCCGCCTGCGCGCATGCATGCTCTCGGACGACGGGCGCGAGATCACGCTCTACCGCCTCACGGACGGGGACGCCTGCGTGCTGGCGGCGGCGTGCGTCATCCGGCAGATCACGTTCGAGGTGCAACTCGTGGCCGATGCGCCGACGGAGCTGCTCATCCTCGGCGCGCACGTGTTCCAGCAGCTTGCGGCGGAGAACATCCATGTCGAGTGCTGCATGTACCGCCTTGCGACCGAGCGCTTTTCCGATGTCATGTGGGCGATGCAGCAGCTGCTGTTCACGAGCTTTGACAAGCGCCTCGCACAGTATCTCTGGGACGAGTCCGACCACGCCCGCGCGCCCGTGCGCGCCACGCACGAGCAGATCGCGCGCGACACCGGCGCCGTGCGCGAGACCGTCACGCGCATGCTGCGCCACTTCGCCGACGACGGCATCGTCTCGCTCGGCCGCGGCACGGTCACGGTCGCGGACGCCGAAAAACTGCGCCGCCTCGCCGGAATGTGACTTTGCCACAGAACGCGGGTGGAAAATCTGTTAAAATCAGCACATACGAATACAGACGACAATTCCAGAAAGGAAGATCATCATGATTACACTGACGAAAGAAAACTTTGCGCAGGAGGTCCTGCAGTCCGACAAGCCCGTGCTCGTGGATTTCTGGGCGACATGGTGCGGCCCGTGCCGCATGATGGCCCCCGTGGTCGAGGAGCTCGACGCCGAGCACCCGGAATACAAGTTCGGCAAGGTCAACGTGGACGAGCAGCCGGAGCTCGCGGGCCAGTTCCGCATCATGAGCATCCCGACGCTGATGGTGTTCCGCGGCGGCCAGGCCGCGGCTGTGAAGGTCGGCGTGACGCCGAAGGAAGAACTGCTCAAACTCCTCGGCTGAGACCGGGGGAATTGTGGATAAGAAGGAGGAGACCAATATGCATTGCACTGTGAAAATGACCGAGGATCTGTATTGGGTCGGCGCATCCGACCGCCGTCTGGCCCTGTTTGAGAGCGTGTACCCCATTCCGCGCGGCGTGTCGTACAACGCCTACGTCTTGCTCGACGAAAAGACCGTCCTGCTCGACACGGTGGACCAGTCCGTCGCCGGTCAATTCTTTGAAAACCTCGCCCATGTCCTTGGCGGCCGCCCGCTGGACTACATCGTCGTGCACCACATGGAGCCCGACCACGCCAAGACGCTCGAGGAGACCGTGCGCCGCTACCCCGAGGCGAAGATCATCTGCAACGCGAAGATCCGCGACATGATCCGCAACTACTTCACCTTTGACATTGATGCCCGCGCCATCCTCGTGGCCGAGGGCGATACCTACTGCTTCGGCAAGCACACGTTTGCCTATGTCATGGCGCCGATGGTCCACTGGCCGGAGGTCATGGTCAGCTTCGACACCACGACCGGCACGCTCTTCTCCGCCGATGCCTTCGGCACGTTCGGCGCGCTCAATGGCAATCTCTATGCCGATGAGTACGATTTTGAGCACGACTGGCTGCCCGATGCCCGCCGCTACTACACGAACATCGTCGGTAAGTACGGCACGCAGGTGCAGGCCCTGCTCAAGAAGGCCGCCACGCTCGACATCCGCATGATCTGCCCGCTGCACGGCCCGGTCTGGCGCAAGAACATCGGCTGGTTCGTCGACAAGTACAGCAAGTGGAGCTCCTACACGCCCGAGCAGGAGGGCAGCGTGCTCATCGCTTACTCCTCCGTCTACGGCCACACGGAAAACGCGGCGCAGGTGCTCGCCACCATGCTCGCTGAGCGCGGCGTGCGCAACATCGCCATGTATGACGTCTCCGTCACGCACCCGAGCTATGTCGTGGCCGAGGCCTTCCGTTGCAGCCACCTCGTGTTCGCGTCCACGACGTACAACGCCGGCATCTTCTGCAACATGGAGACGGCGCTGCTCGACATCGCTGCGCACAACCTCCAGAACCGCACCATTGCCCTGATCGAAAACGGCTCCTGGGCGCCGACGGCCGGCAAGCTCATGCGCGGCATTCTCTCCAAGCTCAAGAACGTGAACATCCTCAACGAGACGCTCACCATCAAATCCTCGCTCAAGGACGACCAGCTCGCCGCGCTCGCCGAGATCGCGGACGCGCTCGTGGCCTCCATGCCGAAGCCCGCGCCGATCGTCAACGAGGGCAAGCAGAACCCCGCCGCGCTCTTCAAGTTCCAGTACGGCCTGTTCGCGCTCTCCGCCCGCGAAGGGGATAAGGACAACGCCTGCGTCATCAACACCGCCATCCAGATGGCCAACAAGCCCGAGCGCATCTCCATCTCGGTCATCAAGGCCAACTACACCTGCGGCATGATTGAGCGCACCGGCGTGTTCAACCTCTCGCTGCTGACGAAGGAAGTGCCGTTTGCCTTCTTCCAGCACTTCGGCTTCCAGTCCGGCGCGGATGTGGACAAGTTCGCAGACTGGACCGACTGCGCCCGCAGCGACAACGGCCTGTATTACATCAACCGCTATACCAACGCCATGTTCTCCTGCCGCGTCGTCGAGAGCTACGACCAGGGCAGCCACCGGCTCTTCATCGCCGAGATCACGGAGTCCAAGCTCTTCAGCAACGACGAGACCGTGACCTATGACTATTACCGCAGCCACATCAAGCCCGCGCCGCCGAAGCTCGCCCCCGCCGAGAAGGCGACCTGGGTCTGCTCTGTGTGCGGCTACGTGTACGAGGGCGAGACGCTCCCGGCCGATTTCATCTGCCCGCTGTGCAAGCACCCGGCGTCCGACTTCGTCAAGCACGAGGCCAAGCCCGCGGAAAAGCGCGTCGGCTTCGTCTGCACCGTCTGCGGCTACGTGTACGAGGGTGCGGATATGCCGGACGACTTTGTCTGCCCGCTGTGCCACCACCCGAAGTCCGATTTCAAACCGCTCGCGTAAGATATCCTGATAGAGAAAATGCCCCGCCGCAGATTTCTGCGGCGGGGTATTGTATGTTTCCATTATTTCGGCAGCACGCGCAGCCAGTTGTCGGCGAAGAGATCCTGCAGCAGCGCGGCGTCATAGCCGCGGGCTTTGATGGCCGCATAGAGCTTTGGGTAGTCCTGCACGCCGGTGATGCCGCCGTCGAGCGTGTCGCACCCGTCGAGGTCGCCGCCGAGCGCGAGCGTTTCGTCGCCGCCGAGGTCGAGCAGATGCTCGACGTGGCGCACGACGGCGTCCATGCCGCCGCCGCCGAGAAAGTCCGTGTAGAGGTTCAGCCCGACCACGCCGCCGCTGTCGCGGATGGCGCGAAAGAGGTCGTCCGAGAGGTTGCGCGTGTGCGCGCACACGGCGCGGCTGTTCGCGTGCGAGGCGATCACCGGGCCGAGCCCGAGGCGCACCACGTCCCACGCCGCCGCCTCCGACAGGTGCGACACGTCCGGCAGCATCTGGTGCGCATACAGCGCGCGCACAAAGTCGCGCCCCTGCGCCGTGAGCCCCTGCGCCTGCGCGTCGCAGTGCGAGCCTGCGAGGGCGTTTGCGTGGTTCCACGTCAGCGTCACGTATACGCACTCCCACGCCGCCGCGTCGTCCAGCCGCCGCGGGTCGCACTCCAGCAGCTCTGCGCCCTCGATGCCGAGCAGCGCGGCCGTTTTCCCGGCGGCCCAGGCGGCGCGCACGTCCCGCGCCGTGCGGCAGCGGCGCACGAGATCAGCATTGCGCGCGCATTCCCGCTCCAGCAGCGCGTGCTGCCGCTGCGCGACGGTGTAGAGCGGCTCGTTTACCGCTGCGCTGTCGGCAAACACGGCGAAGATCTGCGCGTGCTGCCCGAGGGCCGCGCAGCGCGCAAGATCGACGTGGCCGCCGTTTTGCCGCAGACCCTCGCCGGTGGTCATGCAGCGCGCGAGCGTGTCGCAGTGGCCGTCAAAGCAGCGCATCACGCATCCTCCCGCCGCGTCACGGCCTCGAGATAGTCGTAGTACGGCAGCAGGAAGCCGAACCCGCGCACGAGCGCGTCTGTCAGCGCGGGGGAGAAGAGCAGGCCGTCGTGTTCGCGCACGCACGAGAGGTCGAGCACGCGCTTATTGTACCACGGGCGCAGCAGCGCGCCGGGGTCGCCCTTCGCGCGGGCGTAGTCCTGCCCGGTGAGCACGAAGGTGTCCTGCGCGTTCAGCCGCTCGGCCAGCGCCGTCAGCGGCAGGGGATCGGCGTCGATTGCGCGGCGGAAGCACGCCATCGTGTTCGCCTTCGCCCAGTAAAAGCCCATGCCGTAGCTGTAGTTGTGCGGCGTGATCTCGAAATAAAACGCCGGGATCTCTGGCCCGCGGCTGCTGTCGCACCGCAGTGTGAACCAGAGGTTCTCCTTATACGGCCCATTGCCGTGCAGCCGCCGCGCGTCGCGGTAGATGCGCGCCACGTGCAGGTACCACTTCCGGTCGGGGTACGCCTGCTCGAGCGCCGCCGTCACGTCCGCGGCCAGCGCCTTCATGGGCCGGTCGAGCGTGTCGAGAAATACCTGCTTGTGCTCCAGAAACCACGGGCGCTCGTTGTGAAAGCGCAGCTCCCAGAGAAAGTCGATCGTTGCGTCGGAAAAGCCTGTGAACATGTGTGTTTCGCTCCTTGTCTCCGCGTGGAAAGTATCCCTATCTTACGCCGAAATATCCGCCCGCGCAAGAGGCTGCACCGTGGAGAAAACCCTGTATTTTTCAGGGTTTTTGTCACATTGCTGAATTATGGTTGCATTTTTGACAAATCTTTTGTATACTATCTATCGCGCGGCTGCTATGCCGCGGGGAAAATGAAAAATTGCAGAGGAGACAAATCATGATTGACAAAATTGACAGTGTGGTCAATGCGATCGGCGGCTTTTTATATCAGCCGTACATCGTGCCGCTGTTTCTGATCGTCGCGGGCCTGTATTTCACGATCCGCACCGGTCTGATCCAGTTCCGCCTGTTTGGCGAGTCCATCCACGTCGTCGCGGAAAAGCCGAAGGAGAAGGGCAGCATTTCCTCATTTGGCGCGCTCATGGTGTCCACGGCGTCGCGCGTCGGCACCGGTAATATCGTCGGCGTGTCCACGGCCATCTGCCTCGGCGGCTTCGGCGCCGTGTTCTGGATGTGGGTCGTGGCGCTGCTCGGCGGAGCGAGCGCCTTCATCGAGTCCGCGCTCGCGCAGGTCTATAAGAAAAAGGACGGCAAGGGCGGCTGCGTCGGCGGCCCGTCGTATTACATGGAGCAGGCGCTGCACCAGCGCTGGCTCGGCGTCATTTTCGCCGTCGTGCTCATCCTGACCTATGTGGTCGGCTACAACATGCTCGCGTCCTACAATCTGCAGGACGCCTTCGCCGGCTTTGGCTTCTACGCCAAGGGCCGCACGCCGTACATCATCGGCGCGATCCTGGCGGTGCTGTTCGCCGCGTGCGTGCTCGGCGGCGGCAAGCGCCTGACCAATATCACGGGCGTGCTCGTGCCGGTCATGGGTGTGCTGTACATCCTCGTGTCGCTCGTCGTCATTTTCATGAACATCAAGATCTTCCCGAGCGTCATCGCCAACATCTTCCGCGATGCGTTCAATTTTAAGGCGGCGTTCAGCGGCTTTGCCGGTTCGTGCATCATGTGGGGCATCAAGCGCGGCCTGTACTCCAATGAGGCCGGCATGGGCTCGGCGCCGAACGCGGCCGCCACGGCCGATGTCTCGCACCCGGCTAAGCAGGGCCTTGTGCAGATGCTGTCCGTGTTCATCGACACGCTGCTCATCTGCTCGGCCACGGCGTTCATGTGCCTGTGCTCCGGCGTCGTGCCGACCAAGGAAGCGGCCGGCGCGGCCTATGTGCAGGCGTCCATGCAGCAGGCGCTGGGCAATTTTGGCCCGATCTTCATCGCCGTGTCCATGAGCCTGTTCGCGTTCACGACGCTCATCGGCAACTACTATTACTGCGAGGGCTGCCTGAAGTATATCCTTCGGCGCGACCCGAGCAAGGCGGGCATGACGGTGTTCCGTCTGGCTGCGACGGCGCTCGTGTTCGTTGGCGCCATCGTCAGCGCCGGCCTCGCGTGGGATACGGCCGACATGCTCCAGGGCACGATGGTCATCATCAACATCCCGGTCATCCTCATCCTCGGCAACAAGGGTGTGGCCGTGCTCAAGGACTACATGCGCCAGCGCAAGGAGGGCAAGAACCCCGAGTTCCACGCCGCCGACATCGGCATCACCGGCACGGACTACTGGAACTGAACCTCCCGAAAACAGAACAGAACAGAAAAACACCGGCCGTCTCGGCCGGTGTTTTTTCGCCATGTGGGCACCCTGTTACGCGGGGATGCGCCGGTACAGCCGCGCACGCAGCAGCGTCGCCAGTGCGAGCTTGACCGCGTCCGGCAGCAGAAACGGCAGCACGCACTTGGCCAGCACCACGCCGAGCGTGATGGCGCCCGTGCGGGTGTAGACGATGAGAAACCACGCCGTTCCGAACGCATAGCACACGAGCAGCCCCACGGCCGCCGAGAGCACGAACACCCACTGGCCCTGCCCCCAGTGCGCCTGCGCGAAGGTGATGATGAGCGTCAGCAGCACAAAGCCGACGAGGTAGCCGCCCGTCGTGCCGAGCAGGGACGCGAACCCGCCGCGAAAGCCCGCGAACACCGGCGCGCCCACCGCGCCCAGCAGCAGATACACCAGCACGCTCACCGTGCCGCGCTTGCCGCCGAGCAGGCCGCACACGGTGAAGATCGCAAACGTCTGCAGCGTGAACGGCACTTCCGCCGGGATGCTGATCCACGCGCACACGGCGATGAGCGCCGCGCCGATCGCGCAGAAGCACAGGTCTCTGGTCGAAAATTTCATAAGATCTCCTCCAATTGTAAAGTAAAACAAAGAACGACTTGACAATCGGACGATAGCACACGCGCGCCAAATTGTCAACCGGTTTTGAAAAATGCTTTACAATTTTGCTGCCATCGGCTAAACTGACACCAGAGAAAGATCCAAAGGAGTGTGATCTCATGCTGCGGGACGATGTTTTGCTCCTGCTCGCGGAGGCGGAGGGGTATCTCTCCGGCGAGGAAATGCGCGAAAAGCTGGGCGTGTCGCGCGCGGCGGTCAGCCAGGCGGTGCGCGCGCTGCGCGCAGACGGCTATGATATCGACGCGGTCACGAACCGGGGCTACTGCCTGCGCGCGCGGCCGGACACGCTCACGGCCGGGGACGTGCTGTCCTACCTGCCGGAGGCGCGGCGGGCGACGGTGCGGTGCTTTGCGCAGATCGACTCCACGAACAGTTATCTCAAGGCCGAGGCCATGCGCGGCGCGCCGGACGGCCTGTGCGCCATTGCCGACCGGCAGACGGCCGGGCGCGGCCGGGCCGGGCGGCCGTTTCGCTCGGACGCGGGGCAGGGGGTCTACCTGTCCATGCTCCTGCGGCCGAATTGCGCGCCCACGGCGGCCATGACCATGACGGCGCACGTCGCGGTGGCCGTCTGCCGCGCGCTCGAGGCGTGCGGCGTGCAGCCGGGCATCAAGTGGACGAACGACCTTGTCCTCGGCACGAAAAAGCTCTGCGGCATCCTCACGGAGCTGACCGTCGAGGCCGAGACCGGCACGGTCGATTCCATCGTGGCCGGCATCGGCGTGAACGTCCGCCAGCGGCCGGAGGATTTCCCGCCGGAGCTGCGCACCATCGCGGGCTCGGTCCGGTCCGAGACGGGGCTGGAGATTTCACGCGCGCGGCTGGCAGCGGAAATGGTGCGCGCGCTCGACCAAATGTACCTCGACTGGCAGCGCGACCCGCGCGCGTATCTCGACGATTACCGCGCCCGCTGCGTCACGGTCGGGCGGCCGGTGCGCGTTGTGCGCGGCGAGGATGTCCGCACCGGCTTTGCCGAGGCGGTGGACGACGACTTCGCGCTTGTCGTCCGCTGGCCGGATGGCACGCGCGAGACCGTCACCGGCGGCGACGTGTCCGTGCGCGGCCTGTTTGGCTATCTGGATTGAGGGGGTTCACTCCCGCACGGCGAGCAGGTACTGCACGCCTGCCGGCGCGGCCATGGGGAGGTCCGGATTTCCGCAGTTGTGCGCGGAGAAAAACCGCCGCGTCATCGCCTCTGCGTCCCACACCCCCCGGACGGCAAAGCCGCAGGATGCGAGCAGCGCCAGCATCTCCTGCGGGGTGTAGCGCGCCTGCATCCGCTCTCCGTCCGCCACTGCCAGCGCGCGGTTGACGGCGGCGCTGCGGCTCGACGTGCTCGGCGGCAACGTCCCGGCCGAGCGGCTCTACGCCGGGCAGGGGTTCGAGCGCCGCGGCACGGTGCGGATGTTTTACGCCGACACCGGCTGCACGGACTACGGTCTCTATGAATACCTGCTGTGAGCAGGCAGAAAAAACCGGCTGCGGACTTTCCGCAGCCGGTTTTTCGCATATGGTCGCGCTCAGTACGCGCTGATGGGCAGCGAGTCGTCGTCCTGCCCCTTTTCCACGGAGCGGATGACGATGTCGTAGCCGACGTTCTCGTTGACCTGCACGTGCACGGTCTCGCCCGCGTGGTGGCCCATGACGGCCTTGCCGACGGGGGACTCCTTGCTGATGAGGCCCTCGAGCGCGTTTTGCCGCAGCGTCGTCACGAGGCGGATCGTCTGCTCCTCGTCGTCATCCGGGATATAGATGACCACCTTGTCGAACAGACCCACCACGTCACCGGACGAGTGGTCGGAGATGACCTTCGCCGTGTCCACCATCCGCTGCAGGTAGCGGATGCGGCTGTCGTTGCGGTTTTTCTCGCGCTTGGCGGCCTTGTACTCGAAGTTCTCGCTCAGATCGCCGAAGCCGCGCGCCACCTTGACTTCCTCGATCAGCTTCGGCCGCAGCTCCCGCGTGCGGTAGTCGATCTCGTCTTGCATCTTCTGAATGTCGACTTCCGTCAGTTCGTCATACATGAAAAACACCTCGATTTCTCAGGCGTCCATCTTATCACATTCCGTGTCGGAAGAAAAGGCTTTGCGGTCGTTTTCCACGAGCTGCCTGCGAAAGATCGCGCGGAACACCCCGCGCGTAGCCGGCCCTGCGGCAAAGATCTGCCACAGCAGCGCCCACGGCAGGTTGCGGTAGAGCGTGGCGAGAAAGCGCGCGAAAAACTCCGCATCGATGCCCGTGAACAGCGCCGTTGCGATCAGGCTCATCGACGGGCACATGACCATGACCGTGCAGCCGGACACGGCCAGCGTCACGAGCAGCGGGGTGTCGCGCCCCGGCCGGACGAATTTGTGCGCGATGTGCTGCCCCGCGCGGCTGCCATAGAGCATGGAGACGACAAAGACGATCGCGCCCATGAACGCGGTCTCCTTCAGCGCGGGCAGAAAGACCGCGTTGGACATCGCGCCGAGCTTGTGCGCGACGTTGGCGACCTCCATCCCCAGCGCCATGAAATACGACATCAGCAGTCCGAAGACCGCACCCTGTGTTTTTGTCTGCGGCATATTGCAGACCTCCTTTTTTGATGTGCGGCGGCGAAGCGCCGGGCAAACAAAAAAGCGCACAGCGTCCGGTGTCCGGATGCTGCACGCTTTGCGTTCCTGTTGTGTCAGTGCTACACGAGCCAGCTTCTTTTTTAGCAGATCCCGGTCGAAAAGTCAAGCGCCGGCACATGATTTTCCGCTCCCCGGGCACACTAGCCCATATTGAAAGGAGTGGTTCGGATGGACCTGCTGCAAGTGGCAGTCACGTCCGTGGGTGCGTTTGTGGCGCTGTTTCTGCTCTCCAAGCTCATGGGCCACCGCCAGATCTCGGAGCTGAGCGTCTTTGACTACGTCAACGGCATCACCATCGGCTCGATTGCCGCCGAGATGGCCACGGAGCTGGAAAAACCGCTGCGTCCGCTCGTGGCCATGGTGGCCTGGGCACTGCTGGTGTGGCTGCTCGAGGCGCTGACGAGCAAGTGTCCGCGCCTGCGCAAATATATCAGCGGCGCGCCGTCGATCATCTTTGACAACGGCAAGCTCTACCGCCGCAACATGAAAAAGGCCCGCCTCGACCTGAGCGAGTTTCTCATCCAGTGCCGCCAGCAGGGCTTTTTCGACCTCGGCGCCATCCAGACGGCGGTCTATGAGCCCGACGGCCGCCTGACCATCCTGCCCGTGGCGGCCCGCCGCCCGGCCACGCCGGAGGATATGGGCATTGCCCCGGAAAAGGAGCAGATCTTCACCGAGCTCATCATGGACGGCCGCGTCCTCGGCGAGAACCTGCACCGCATGGGCGTGGACGAGACGTGGCTGCTCAGGCAGCTGCGCCAGCAGGGCTATCACAGCGCGCGCGAGGTGTTCCTCGCCGTGGCCGACGCCAACAAGCAGGTGGCCGTCTACCCCGTCAGCACTTGACAGATTCCGAAAAACACGCTATGATTGCTTCAAATTATTGAACTTTTGAAGTGAGAGGCGATCATTATGCAGCATACGGAGCTTCGGCGCACGGGGAAATTCCTGCTCTTCTCGTGCTCGGCCGGGCTGATCGAGCTCGGCAGCTTTGCGCTCTTCAACGAGGTGTTTCACTGGCCGTACTGGGGCGCGTACCTGACGGCGCTCGTGCTGTCGGTGCTGTGGAACTTCACGTGCAACCGGCGCTACACCTTCCGCTCGACGGAGAAGGTGGCGCGGGCGATGGCGCTCGTGTTTTTGTACTACTGCGCGTTCACGCCGCTGTCCACGCTGCTCGAGCACCGGCTCGCGGACGTGCAGGGGTGGAACGGCTACTTCGTGACGGGGCTGAACATGGTGCTGAATTTCGTGACGGAGTTTCTCTACCAGCGCTTCGTGGTCTACCGCAACTCGCTGGACACGAACAAACTTGCGCACACCCATTCCTGATCGGATCCGTTTCCCGGGCGCAGCGGGCGCTCTGCTTTTTCGGCAGAGCGCCCGCTGCGCCGTCTTGTATTTTCTGCGCAGGTTTGGTATCATAAGGGGCATGAGATCGACAGCTCCGCGCCAGGAGCGGGAGGGAGCGGACATGAAAACAGCCATCGTGACCGACGGAAAATACCGGTCGTCCATCGCGGCGGTGCGCGCGCTGCACCGCGCGGGCTATCAGGTGATCGTGACGCAGACGCGCGCCGACGTGCACGCCGTGCCGGCGGTCGCATCCTCGCGCTGCTGCGCCGCCTTCCGGTGGATCGACGGCGCTGCGGCCGACGACGGCTACGCGGACCGGCTCGCGGCGCTGCTGGAGACGTATGACCACCCGGTGCTGTTTTGCGTCGGCGCGGTCACGCTCAACACGGTCGCCGCGCAGCGGGAGCGGTTTGCCCGGATCGCGGATTTTCTCATCGCGCCCCGGCCCGTGCTCGATGCGCTCAATGACAAGGAAACGGTGCACGCGCGCGCGCAGAGCCTCGGCATTCCCGTGCCGCGGCAGTATGATGGCGTGCCGCCGGAGCGCTACCCCGTTGTCATCAAGCCGCACTGCGGCGAAAAATTCGGCCTCAAGGCCGCTGACCGCTACGCCGTCGCCGACACGCCGGAGGCGTATGCGCAGATCCTCGCGCGCATGCAGCGCTATGATCCGTCGCCCATCGTGCAGGACAAGATCACCGGCCCGGGCATCGGCGTGAGCCTGCTGCTGGACCGGGACGGCCGTATGATCAGCGCGCTGTGCCACCGCCGCATTCGGGAGTACCCGATCACCGGCGGCCCGTCGACCTGCTGCGAGAGCTTTTATGACGCCGCGCTCATCGACCGCGCGTACCGGCTGCTGCATTCGTTCGGCTTCACGGGCATGGCCATGGTGGAGTTCAAGGGCGACTGCCTGCTGGAGGTCAACCCCCGCGTCTGGGGCAGCTTCCCGATGACGGAGGCGGCCCAGAGCCCGCTTGTGGCGCACTATGCCCGCGCCGCGGCGGGGGAGCGGGTGGCCTATGCCGCGCAGGATTACCGGACCGGCGTGCGTATGCGCTTTCTGCTCAATGACACGCTCGCCGCGCTGCACTATCTGCGCGCCGGGCGCATCGGCGTGTTCCTGCGCAGCATTGCCGACCTGTTCACGGCGAAGGAGGCCCTGTGCTGCCGGGGCGACAACCGCGTGTTCTGGGTCTATCTGAAAAACAGCCTGTTTGCGCGCGGGTGATTTCCGCGCAGAGAGGAGCTTCTGCCCATGGAGGTCAAACTCGACCTGCACATTCATTCCGAGCACTCGCCGGACGGGCGCATGGCCCTTGACGAGATCGTCGCGTGCGCGCGTGCACGGGGCTTGCAGGGCGTCGCCGTGTGCGATCATGACCGCGCCCTGACCGAGACGTGCGACGCGCCGGATTTTCTGCTCATCCCCGGCATTGAGCTCTCGACGGATCGGGGGCATCTGCTGGGCCTGTTCGTCACCGAGCAGATCGAGGCACGGGAGCTGGACGCCGCGATCGACGCCGTGCACGCCTGCGGCGGCCTCGCCGTGATGGCGCACCCGTTCGAGCGCAGCAGCGATGCGCAGCGGCTCGACGCCTACCTCGACCGGCTCGACGGCATCGAGGTCTGGAACGGCCGGGCCGACCGCAAAAACCCGCAGGCCAACGCCATGGCGTGCGCGCTTGCGCAGCGCGCGGCAAAGCCGGTCACGGCCGGCAGCGACGCGCACCTGCCGGAGGAGATCGGCAACGGCGTCGTGACGCTGGAGGCCGATGCGCTGACGCTGCCGGCCGTCCGTGCGGCGCTGCTGCGCGGGGCGACGGCCGTGGACGGACGGCGCGGGAAGGCGCGCTATGTCGCCGAGAGCCAGCTGACCAAGCGCCGGCGCACCCATGCCGGCGTGGCAGCCTATGTCAAGTGGGCGCTCTTTGCCGCAAAGTGCTGCCTGCAGGATATCACTTGGAAAGGGGAGACCTATCATGTCCTGGATCGTTAAAGTAGGAAAGCAGGGCAAAAAGATCGTCAAGAAGCTCATCATGCCCGCAGAAAAACACTATGTCGGCTATACCCGGCGCATCGAGCGCGTGCACACGACGCGGCGCATCTGCGCCATGACGTTTGACGACGGGCCGATGGGCCTGCCCGCGTCGCCGGACCGGTTCGATGGCCGGACGCTCACGGACGTGCTGCTCGACACGCTGGCGCAGTACGGCGCGCGCGGCAGCTTCGACGTCATCGGCGACACGAGCGCCAACTACCCCGACGAGGCCGGCAAGCTCGGCAGCGCCGCGTGGGGCGGCGTGCGCTTTGACCATTACCCGGACATTCACTGCGACGAGCAGGGCGGCGCGGAGCACAACGACCGCCTCATCCGCCGCATGCTCGCCGAGGGCCACCAGATCACGAACCACGGCTACCGGCACATCATTTTCGGCAAGAAGCCGTTCGTGTACGGCGCGCGCGAATATCTCCCCGGCTTTGACGCCGCGGTGGAGGATCTCACCCGCCTGCACACGCTCATGCAGACGCGCTACGGCTATACGATGACGCTCGCGCGCCCGCCGCACTATGTGGACAAGATGACCGGCGGATTCACGAGCTACGATGTCTATGACCACATGGGCTATCAGTACATGGCGGCGTCGTTTGACGGCGCGGGCTGGCTCCCGTCCACGGAATCGGACCCGGAGGCGGCGCTGCAGGCGGAGATCCGAGCCATGGTCGAGCCGATGCGCAAGGCGCTGGAAAAAGACCCGGACTTTTTCTGCGGCCAGATCATTTTCCAGAAGGACGGCTACAACATGGCCAAGCGCACGCCGGTGGCCTTCGCCCTCGGCGAGCAGCTGGCGCTGCTGCAGGAATACGGCTATCAGGTCGTGCCGGTGGGCGAGCTGCTGGCGGAGAGCCCCTTTGCGGACGTCGGCCGCGACGAGCCGCTGTTTGACCGCCTGACGGTGCTCGCACAGCAGCGGGCGATCGTCTTTTCCGATAACCGCCTGCGGCTCGACGATCCCATGACGGTGGGCGAGCTGGCGATGCTGCTTGCGCCGAAGGCGGAGGCCATCACGCGCCGCGTCGCGCAGCTGCGCCGGACCGGCCGCGCCGGCGCTTACGACGGCGCGATGGCCTGGTGCCGGGAAAACGGCCTCGTCTCCGAGGCGGCGCACCCGGCGGATCACGTGACCGCGTTGCCGGAGGCGTGGTTCGTTCCCACGGACAGCTTCATCCGCCGGGATGTCTATGCGGCGTTCCGCATGGATCGGCTCTGAGCGATACAAAAACAAACAGCGCCGGACGGAAGCCCGTCCGGCGCTGTGGAGACTGTCGGAAAACCCGGAGGGGTTTCCGACAAAGGACTTGCAGTCTGCTGCGCGCATAATTTGTGTGCCTGCGGCGCACAAATTCCACACTTGCAGCCTGAGAAGTATTTTCTCTCACGCGCATGTCGCGAGAGAAAATGATTTCACTTTTTTTGCCGCCTGCGGGCGGCAAACTCTGCGAGGCTTTTTTGACACGCTGGACAGCGCCGGACGGAGGCCCGTCCGGCGCTGTGCGTTTATGAAAGTTTGAAATCCGGGAAATACTTTTCTGCGAAGGGCACGCGCTGCACCTGAAACGTCCGCCCGCGCAGGTATTCGAGCCTGCCCGCGTCCGTCGGCAGCGTAAACGTGAGCTTGTAGGAGTAGAGCATCTGCCCCGTCTCGCCGTAGGTGCGGTTGATGCGCTCGCGGCCGTACTTTCCGTCGCCGAGCAGGGGGCAGCCGGCGGCGGCCATCTGCGCGCGGATCTGGTGCGTGCGGCCGGTCAGCAGCCGGCACTCGACGAGCGAGAGCCCCCTGGCCGAGCACAGCGTGCGGTATTCCGTCACGGCGGTCTTGGCACCGGGCTGCGGCTTTTTCGTCACGTAGACCTGGTTTTTCACCGCGTCCTTGAACAGATACCCCTCCAGCCGGCCCTCGGCGGGCTTCGGCCGGCCGCAGACGACGCAGAGGTAGGATTTTTCGATCTCGCGGCCGCGGATCTTGTCGTTCAAAATGCGCAGCGCCTCGGCATTTTTCGCCGCGATGACGATGCCGCCGGTGTTGCGGTCAATGCGGTTGCACAGCGCGGGGGTGAAGGCGTTTTCCGCCTTCGGGTCCCACTCGCCGGCCTGGCGCAGGTAGGCCTGGATGTTCGAGATGAGCGTGTCCCAGCTCCACTCGCCCGCGCTGTGGCACAGCACGCCGGGCTTTTTGTCCGCCAGCAGGATGTTTTCGTCCTCGTAGACGATGTCGAGCCGCGGCGTTGCGATCTTCAGCCAGGCGTTGTGCTCCGTGGGCTTTTCAAAAAACTCGTCGTTGATGTATAATTGCAGCACGTCCCCCTCGACCAGGCGCACGTCGCGTTTGGCGGCCTTGCCGTTGCGCTTGATGCGCTTGAGGCGGATATATTTCTGCAGCAGCGATTCCGGCAGCAGGGGAACGGCCTTGCCGACGAAGCGGTCGAGCCGCTGGCCGGCGTCATTTTTGCGTATCTGGATCTCTTTCATGTCACACACCATCTCCACGCAACGATTATCGCGGATTTTCAGCGTATTGTCAACACAAATTCCTGTTGACAATTGGGGTAGATATCATCTATAATACTAAAGCGATTGTGCGAGGTGCGCTATGAAGCTGAATCTGAGAGAAATCATAGAAATTCCCGGCGGCAGTGTTCCGTTTGCGCAGGAGCTGGACACGGCCCTGCTCGACTTTCCCTCCGTCCGGGCCTACACCGCGCCGATCACGGCCGAGGGCAAGGTGGTCAATACGGCCGGCATCCTCACGCTGCAGGGCAAACTGCACGCCGAGATGCTGTGTGTGTGCGACCGCTGCGGCGCGGAGTTTCCGCGCACGGTCGACCTCGACCTGCACGCCGACATCACGGCGGATGCGCAGGACGACGATCCTGAGGTGTTTACGCTCGACGGAGACTGGCTCGATGTGGACGAGGTGCTCTCCACCAGCTTCATCCTCAGCATGGATACCAAGTGCCTGTGCAAGCCCGACTGTGCCGGACTGTGCGACCGCTGCGGCGCGAACCTGAACCTCGGGCCGTGCCGGTGTCAAAAACCCCGCGATCCAAGAATGGCTGTATTAGAGCAGCTTTTGGATAATAAAACTGACGAAGAAGAGGAAGCTGCTCATAACAGCGACTGACGAGGAGGTGTCATCATGGCAGTCCCGAAAGGAAAAGTGTCTCGACAGAGACGTGACAAGCGTCGTTCGTCCCACTGGAAGCTCACCGCTCCCGCGATTGTGAAGTGCCCGAACTGCGGCGCATTCGTCATGCCCCATCACGCCTGCAAGACCTGCGGCAAGTACAACGGACGCGACGTCATCAAGGTTGACGACTAAAAGAAGCTGAGAAGAGGAGCACTTGCCCCTCTTCTTTTGCTATGTGCCGGAGTTTCCCGGCGCATAGCAAAGGAATCCCGAGCAAAGGAGGCGCGGCGTATGCATCGCTGCACGATCAGCCACATCGACTCCGACAGCCCGCTGCGCCACGCGGCCCATCCCGGCGACCGGCTGGTGTCCATCAACGGCAACCCGATCACCGATGTGCTGGACTATAAATATTACGCCTATGACCCGGAGCTGGCGGTGTGCCTGCGCCGCCCGGACGGGACGGAGCACACCGTGCACGTGTCGAAGCCCCTCGGCGGCGAGCTGGGGCTGGACTTTGAGACCTACCTCATGGACAACGCCCACTCGTGCGCCAACCACTGCGTGTTCTGCTTCATCGACCAGATGCCGCCGGGTATGCGCCCGACGCTGTATTTCAAGGACGACGACGCGCGCCTGAGCTTCCTCATGGGCAATTATATGACGCTCACGAACCTGTCCGAGCGCGAGGTGCAGCGCATCATCCACCTGCACATCAGCCCCATCAATGTCTCCGTGCACGCGACGGACCCGGAGCTGCGCTCGTTCCTGCTCGGCAATCCCCGCGCGGGTAAAACGCTCGAGATCATGCGGCGCTTTTCTGACGGCGGCATCACCATGAACTGCCAGATCGTCTGCTGCCCCGGCCTGAACGACGGCGCGCAGCTGCAGCGCACGATGCACGACCTCGCGGCGCTCTATCCGCAGGTGCACAGCGTGTCGATCGTGCCGGTCGGGCTGACGAAGTTCCGCGAGGGGCTCTACCCGCTCACGCCGTTCACGCCCGAGCACGCGGCCGAGACGCTCGACCTCGTCAACGCCTTCGGCGACGAATGCGTCAAAAAATTCGGCGCGCGCGTCTTCTTCTGCGCCGACGAGCTGTATCTGAAAGCGGGGCGCGAGCTGCCGCCGGAGGAATTTTACGAGGAATTCACCCAGCTGGAAAACGGCGTCGGCATGCTGCGCCTGCAGCAGACGGAGTTTCGCTCGGCGCTGAGCCTGTCCGATCCGCCGGACGGCGTGCCGTTTTCCATGGCGGCGGGTGTTTCGGCAGCGCCGTTTCTGGAAAAACTTTTGTGTACGGCGCAGGAAAAGTATGCTACAATAAAAGGACACGTCTACGCGATCGAAAATGACTTCTTCGGCCGCAGCATCAATGTCTCCGGCCTCATCACCGGGCAGGACCTCATCGCGCAGCTGCGCGGGAAGGACCTCGGCGAGCGGCTGCTGATCTCGAACAACATGGTGCGCCACGACGAGCTGGACTTTCTCGACGACATTACCCTCGAGCAGGCCAGCGCCGCGCTCGGCGTGCCCATCTACCCCGTGGACGCCGACGGCTTCGCTCTCTGCGACGCCATGTTCGGCATCCTGCCGGAGGTGCACCTGCCCGACCGGGGCAATGGCAGCACCGACGGCGCGGAATACTACAAATACAATCCCCATAAGGAGGGATAATCATGTCCAGACCCCTGGTTGCGATCGTGGGCCGGCCGAACGTCGGCAAGTCCATGCTCTTCAATAAGCTCTGCGGCCGCCGCCTGTCCATCGTGGAGGACACGCCCGGCGTCACGCGCGACCGGCTCTATGCCGAGTGCGAGTGGTGCGGCCGCACGTTCGATATCGTCGATACCGGCGGCATCGAGCCGAGCACCGACAATGAGATCCTGCTCTTCATGCGCGAGCAGGCGCAGCTCGCCATCGACGCGGCCGACGTCGTCGTGCTCGTCACCGAGATCGGCACCGGCGTCACCGCCGCCGATCAGGAAGTGGCCAATATGCTCCTGCGCTCGAAAAAGCCCGTCGTGCTGGCCGTCAACAAGATGGACTCCACCGGCGCGGTCGACCCCGGCATCTATGAGTTTTACTCTCTCGGCCTCGGCGACCCGATCGCCGTGTCCGCCGTGCACGGCCACGGCACGGGCGACCTGCTCGACGCCTGCCTGGAGCATTTCCCGCCCGCGGATGCGGACGATGCGGACGCGGACTACACCCGCGTCGCCGTCATCGGCAAGCCGAACGTCGGCAAGTCCTCGCTCGTGAACCTCATCCTCGGCGAAAAGCGCGTCATCGTCAGCAACGTCGCCGGCACGACGCGCGACAGCGTCGACACCCGCTTTGAGAACAAATACGGCAAGTATATCTTTGTCGATACCGCCGGCATCCGGCGCAAGTCCCGCGTGGACGACCGCATTGAGAAATTCTCCGTCATGCGCGCCAAGCTCGCCATCGAGCGCGCGGATGTGTGCCTGATCATGATCGACGCGCGCGACGGCGTCACGGAGCAGGACACGAAGATCGCCGGCCTCGCGCACGAGGCGGGCAAGGCGTCCATCATCGTCGTGAACAAGTGGGACTTGGTCGACAAAGAGACCGGCACCATGGAAAAAATGCGCAAGGACGTCCTGCGCGACCTGAGCTTCATGTCCTACGCGCCGGTGCTGTTCATCTCGGCCCTGACCGGCCAGCGCACCGAGCGGCTGTTCGAGCTCATCAACTTTGTCAACGACCAGAGCGCCATGCGCATCACCACCGGCATGCTCAACAACGTCCTTGCCGACGCGCAGGCGCGCGTCCAGCCGCCGACGGACAAGGGCCGCCGCCTGAAGATCTATTACATGACGCAGACGGGCGTCAAGCCGCCGTGCTTCGTCGTGTTCTGCAACAGTCGGGAGCTGTTCCATTTTTCCTATCAGCGCTATCTGGAAAACCAGATCCGCGCCGTGTTCGGGCTGGAGGGCACGCCCATCCGCATGGTCATCCGGCAGAAGGGGGAGCAGGAATGATCCCCGGCCTGCTCGCGGCCATCGCCGTTTTCTCCTACCTGCTCGGCGGGCTCAACGGGGCGATCATCGCATCGAAATACGTCTTTCACCGCGACGTGCGCGATTACGGCAGCGGCAACGCCGGCCTGACGAATTTCTTCCGCACGTTCGGCGCGCCCGGCCTCGCCATCGTCATCGGCACGGACGTGCTCAAGACCGTCATCGCCGTCGAGGCCGGCGGGCTCATCATGGGCACGCAGGGCGCGGCGTCCACGGGGCAGGTGTTCGCGGGCTTTTGCGTCATGCTCGGCCACATCTACCCGGTGTTTTACGGCTTTCGCGGCGGCAAGGGCGTGCTCTGCGCCGAGACGATGCTGCTGATCGTGAGCTTTCCGACCGGCCTTGTCTCGCTGCTGATTTTTGTCGGCATCGTCTGGGCCACGCGCTATGTGTCGCTCGGCAGCATCTGCGGCGCGCTCATCGCGCCCATCGGCGTGCTCGCCGCCTGCGGCAAGCTGCCGGCACTGCTGAGCCTGTTTTGCGTCATTCTGCTCGTGGTCAAGCACCGCAGCAACATTGGCCGCCTCATCCGGCACAAAGAATCCAAACTGTCTTTTAAGAAAGACCTGTCCGATAAATTTGACGACGAAGATTTTTGAAACAAAGAGAAGAGGGAATGAAACCTATGCTTGAACTCAAACACCTTTGCTTTGAGGCCGAAACGGACGCCGGTGTCCGCCAGATCCTCAAGGACGTGAGCCTCACGGTCGATGAACGCATGGTCGTCATCACCGGCCCGAACGGCAGCGGCAAGTCCACCATGGCCAAACTCATCGCCGGCATCGAGCAGCCGACCTCCGGCCAGATCCTGCTCGACGGGGAGGACATCACCCACATGTCCATCACCGAGCGCGCCCGCCGCGGCATCAGCTTCGCTTTCCAGCAGCCGGTGCGCTTCAAGGGCATCACGGTCTTTGACCTCATCAGCATCGCCTCCGGCAAGAAGCTCTCGACGAACGAGGCCTGCACCTACCTGTCCGAGGTCGGCCTGTGCGCACGGGATTATGTCAACCGCGAAGTGAACGCCAGCCTCTCCGGCGGCGAGCTCAAGCGCATCGAGATCGCGACCATGCTCGCCCGCGGCACGAAGATGTCCATCTTCGACGAGCCCGAGGCCGGCATCGACCTCTGGAGCTTCCAGAACCTCATCAGCGTATTCGAGAAGATGCACGAGACGATCCACGGCAGCATCCTCATCATTTCGCACCAGGAGCGCATTCTCGAGACGGCCGACAAGATCGTCGTGCTCGTCGACGGCGAGATCCGCGCCATCGGCAGCAAGGACGAGATCATGCCCGTGCTCATGCAGGCGTCGAGCGTGTGCAGCCGTCTGGCTGACAAGGTCTGAGGGAGGGAATCACCATGGATGCAATTGAGAAAAAACTGCTCGAAGAGGTCGCCGACCTCCACGGCATCCCCGAGGGTGCCTATAACATCCGCGCCGACGGCAAGCTCGCCGGCCGCAACACGACCGCGCACATCAACATCGTCACGAAGGAAGACAAGCCCGGCATCGACATTTACATCGCCCCCGGCACGAAAAACGAGAGCGTGCACATCCCGGTCATCATTTCCCAAACCGGCCTCAAGGACATGGTCTACAATGACTTTTACATCGGCGAGGACTGCGATGTGACCATCGTCGCCGGCTGCGGCATCCACAACTGTGGCACGCAGGAGTCCCGCCACGACGGCATCCACAGCTTCTTCGTCGGCAAGAACGCCAGGGTGCGCTACATCGAAAAGCACTACGGCGAGGGCGACGGCAACGGCGAGAACGTCATGAACCCGACGACGATCGTCGACCTCGGCGAGAACGCCTACATGGAGATGGAGACGACCCAGATCAAGGGCATCGACTCCACATACCGCGACACGCAGGCCCACCTGTCGGACGGCGCCACGCTCATCATCAAGGAAAAGATCATGACGCACGGCCATCAGCACGCGGAGACGAACTTCTCCGTCGACCTCGACGGCTATGATTCCAGCACGAACGTCATCTCCCGCTCCGTCGCCAAGGATCACTCCAGCCAGATGTTCAACTCCAACATCCGCGGCAACAACAAGTGCGCCGGTCACTCGGAGTGCGACGCCATCATCATGGACAGCGGCACCGTCGGCGCGCGTCCGGAGATCACGGCAAACTGCGTCGAGGCCAGCCTCATCCACGAGGCCGCCATCGGCAAGATCGCCGGCGAGCAGCTCGACAAGCTCATGACCCTCGGCCTGACCGAAAAGGAAGCCGAGGAGCAGATCATCAGCGGCTTCCTGAAGTGAGGTGCGCGGCGTGATCGAGATCCTCTGTTTCGGCGACAGCAACACCTATGGCTTCACGCCCGACTGGAAGCACCGCTACGGGCGTGACATTCGCTATCCCGGCGTGCTGCAGACCCTGCTCGGCGACGGGTATTACGTCGCGGAGGACGGCCTGGTCGGCCGCACAGCGGCCTTTCCGGACAGCAACCGCGACGGGCGCTCCGCGCTCGAGACGCTGCCGCTGAGCATCGAGAGCCACGGCCCGGTGCAGTACATCGTGCTCATGCTCGGCACGAACGACTGCAAGATCGACAAGACCCGTTCCGCCGAGGACGTGGGCGCCGGCATGGACAAGCTCGTGCGGCTCGTCATTGGCATGCTGCCCGCGTGGACGAAGATCCTGCTCGTGGCCCCGCCGCCGCTCGGCCCGGCCGCGCCGCAGCGCGACCCGGAGTACGACGCGCAGTCGCTCGCCGTCTCGCAGGGCGTGGCGGCGCAGTATCAGATGATCGCCGAGGCGTATGGCCTGCGGTTTCTGGACGCCGGCACGGTCACGCAGATGAGCGCGCTCGACGGCGAGCATCTCGACCCCGACGGGCACAAGAAGCTGGCCGCCGCCATCGCGGACATCGTCCGCCGTGACTGCGAGGCGTGAGCGCGCGGGCGCACAGACAATGCGAAAGAAACCCTCTGCGCGGCGGCCGAATCGCCGCGCAGATTTTTTCGCGGAAATGCAAAAACGTTCTTGACATTCGTGTCGTTTTCTGATATGATACACCTTGCCTGTGGGGGTATAGCTCAGCTGGGAGAGCGCTTGAATGGCATTCAAGAGGTCAGCGGTTCGATCCCGCTTATCTCCACCACGAAAATCCTGTAATCTTTGAGATTACAGGATTTTTTCGTTTTCAATTTTTCGTGGGCGCTATGCAACAGGGTGTGAAATAAATCGAAAAATTTGTTCTATTTCATACTCCGTTGCACACTCTCTGCACAGTCCTGTTTATGGGACTGGCGATCTGGTAATATGAAGGCGCAGAGGAAAAAGCGGGGTGAAAGGAGAAACGATATGTTTACGTTATTTTTGGTAATCGTTTATTACATTGTCGTCCGGCTGCGTGAGAGCTATCTGGAATTTGCTGCAGCGGAGTATTATTGCGATCAATGCAGATGGATGGCGGAGCGCAAGCGCAATGGGCAGCTGCCCGCGAACTACGAATGGTGGGGGCGCTAGCGCATGACGGCGCCCGAGCTGCGGGCGTGGATCGACAGCCTGACGCAAGACATCGACTTTGCCTATCGCGGAAAATTCGGGTCGATCTGCCCATTTCATCGTGAGGATATTGCCCTGTGCTATGACGGCTATGCGGTGGATGCACACTCCGTGGACGAGGCGATGACGCTGCCGTTCATCTGCGGGCGATCGCTTAGCGAACTTTGTGAGCAACTGGATATTTGACTGCCGCCGCACACACGGCGGTGGAATGGGGGAGCATGACGATGGAATTAAAGCAAGCAAAAGCACTGCTGACGGAGCTGGCCGACGGCGTCGACCCGCTGACGGGCGAGTGCCTGCCGGCCGACAGCGTCTGCAACCGGCCGGAGATCATCCGCGCGCTGCATTGCGTGCTGCGGTATGTGTCGGACCGGCCGAAGCGGTCTGCACCACTGCCCAATGCGGGCAAGCCGTGGACGGAGGCGGATGAAGCCGCCCTGATGCAGATGTTTGACGTAGGCTGTTCCATGGAGGAGATGCAGGCGCGGTTTCAGCGCACAAATGGCGCAATCGTTCGGCGTTTGGAGCGCCTCGGCAGACTTCGCCCCGGCGAAACAATGAAATAAGGAATCCCCGGCGTGCGGTGAATACCGACGCCGGGGATTCCTTACTATACATTTATTTGAAAACCGTGTCAGGTTTTGGCCGCGGACGGCGGAGATAGAACCGCTGCAGTTCTTTGATCGTGTAGTTGGTGCCAAATTGGCGATTGATGAGATTGCGCGCCATACCCCAGTTCCAGCCGTGCTCGCCAACGAGCCGGTACAGGACGTCGCGTATTTCGGGCTGCATATCGGGTCATCCTTTCTGATTCTGAAAGTTTCCCGGCCGCATGATCCGCGGCGGTACAGCGCCGGCAGGAAATGTCCCGAAGTCCGGCACTGCCGCTAGGAGAAAAGATAGCATATTTCAGGCGAAAATTCAAGGAAATAACAAAAAATCTTGTATAGATGAGATAAAGATTTGCAAAAATCCCCGGCCGACGATTTTTCCGTCGGCCGGGGATGCGATTTTGTGCCGCCGCGGTCATTTGCCGAGGGACTTGACCCAGTCGGTGACTTCCTGCTGCGTGACGGCGGAGGGGAAGCGCTGGCCTTCCTGCCAGTCGCCGGTGCCGGCGAGCGCCGCGAGCTGCGTGCCGCTCTCGCCGATGTCGCTGCTTCCGGAGGTGCAGAAGGGGATGACCGTCTTGCCGGTGAAGTCATTGGCCTTGACGAACGTGTCCACAGGCCACGCGGCGATGCCCCACCAGATCGGGTAGCCGATGTAGACGGTGTCATAGTCGGCCCAGTTATCTGCGGTCGTGGTCTTGAGCGCCACGTCGCGCAGGGTCTCGTCGTCATGCTCGCGCGAGACGCGGCTGTCGGCGTTGTTGTAGTCCAGGTCGGCGCTCGTGTACGGCTCGGCCGGTTCGAGCTCCAGCAGGTCGCCGCCCGTCGCGGCGGCGATGGCCTCGGCCGCGGTCTTCGTGCTGCCGGTCGCGGAGAAATAGACGACGAGCGTCTTGCCGCCGGCAGCGGCGGGGGCCGTGGTGGCCTCGGGCGCTGCGGTCCTGCTGCCGCAGGCGGCAAGACTCAGCAGCATGATCGCGCCGGTCAGCAGGGGGACGAGCTTTTTCATGGCGATGCCTCCTCAGTCGTGGATGGCCGCGATCCAGCGGTCAATGGCCTTGTCCGGCGTGCGCAGGGTCGTGTCGTCGAAGTGCACGTCGAGGCCCGGCTTCACGTCCGCGCCCGGGCACAGTGCCCGCATATCCCGAATCGAGCGGCCGAGCCAGCCGCCGTTCGTGGCGAAGGGGTAGACGGTCTTGCCGCTGAGGTCGTGCGCGGTCAGGAACGCGCGTGTGGCCGGGGCGCAGGTGTACCACCAGACGGGCGTGCCGAGCACGATCGTGTCGTAGCGGCTGAGGTCGATGTCCATCGCCTTGAGCTCCGGCAGGAAGCCCTGCTTGACCTCCCGCTCGCCCTGCGCGACCACATCGTCATATGAGCCGGTGTAGGGCACGACGGTGTCGATGCGGGCGATGTCGCCGCCGATGGCGCTGTGGATGCGCTCGGCGATGCGCTGCGTGTTGCCGCGGTAAGAATAATAAAGAATGAGAGATTTCATATCGCTTGCCTCCATTTGCTGTTCATGATAGCATCTTACTCCATGAAGCTGACTTTAGGTCAAGGGACGAAATGTAAATTTTTCTTGAATAAGGCGAAAGAGAGTAAAAAGCCCCGCACCGGTATGGTGCAGGGCTGTGTGATTTTTATCCCAGCTGGTCGAGCTCTGCCTGCCACACGGCGGCGCAGGCGTCGCTGGGCATGCGCCAGTCGCCGCGGGGGCTGAGCGTGACCGATCCGATCTTCGGCCCGTCGGGCAGGCAGCTGCGCTTGAACTGCTGCGCGAAGAAGCGGCGGTAGAAATTTTTCAGCCAGTGCAGCAGCACATCGTCCGGGTACCGGTCGCCGAGCGCATGGCGCGCCAGCCGGTAGATCTTCGCCGGGCCGAAGCCGAAGCGCAGCACGTAGTAGAGGTAAAAATCGTGCAGCTCATACGGGCCGACGAGCGACTCCGTCTGCTGGGCGATCTCGCCGTTTTCGTTCGCCGGCAGCAGCTCGGGACTGACCGGCGTGTCGAGAATGTCGAGCAGCACGGCGCGCAGGGCCTCGTTTTCCGCCGCGTCGGCGGCATAGCGTACGATGTGGCGCACGAGCGTTTTCGGCACGTCGGCGTTCACGCCGTACATGCTCATGTGGTCGCCGTTGTAGGTCGCCCAGCCGAGGGCCAGCTCGCTCAGATCGCCCGTGCCGACGACGAGCCCGCCCGTGCGGTTGGCGAGGTCCATGAGCTCGAGCGTGCGCACACGCGCCTGGCAGTTTTCATACGTCACGTCGAGCGCGGCTTCGTCCTGCCCGATGTCGGCAAAGTGGCTGTGGACGGTGCGCGCGATCGGGATCTCCTGAAATGTCACGCCCAGCTCCTCGCAGAGGATCTCGGCGTTCGAGCGCGTGCGGTGCGTCGTGCCGAAGCACGGCATCGTTACGGCCAGCACGTCCTGTGCCGGGCGGCCGAGCCGCTGCATCGCGCGCACGGCCACGAGCAGCGCAAGGCTGCTGTCCAGCCCGCCGGAGATGCCGATGACGGCGGTCTTGGCGTGCGCGTGGGCAATGCGCTTGGCCAGCCCGTCGGCCTGCATGGCGAGGATGAGCTCGCAGCGCTCGGCGCGGGCGGCATCGTCGGCCGGGACGAACGGCGTCGGCGAGACGGGCCGCGTGAGCGGCACCTCCCGCAGCGGCAGGTGGAACACGACCGTCTCGTATCCCGCGCTCTCGGGCTGGAACGTCGTGCTGCGGCAGCGCTCGCTGACCATGCGGCCGAGGTCGAGCTCCGTATAGGCGCAGCCCGGGCCGAAGGGCTTCGCTTCCGCCAGCAGCGCGCCGTTTTCGCAGATGAGGTCGTGCGCGGCAAAGACCATGTCGGTCGTGGATTCTCCGTGGCCGGCGTCGGCGTAGAGATACGTGCATAGCAGCCGCGCCGACTGCTGGCACACGAGCGCGCGGCGGTAGTCGGCCTTGCCAATCGTCTCGTCGCTGGCCGAGAGGTTTGCGATCACGGTCGCGCCCGCGAGCGCGTGGTGCGTGCTCGGCGGCAGCGGAGCCCACAGATCCTCGCACACCTCGGCCGCGAGGCAAAACTCCGGCATCTCCGCGCAGCGAAACAGCAGCTGCGTGCCGAACGGCACTTCCTGCCCGGCAAAGCGCAGCGTGCGCACGCCGGCGGGGGCGGGGTTGAACTGCCGCTTTTCGTAAAACTCGCCGTAGTTCGGCAGGTGCGTTTTCGGCACCAGACCCAGCAGCTTCCCGTGGCAGACGACGGCGGCGCAGTTATAGAGCTTGCCGTCCACCGCGACGGGCAGGCCCACGAGTGCGACAAGGTCGAGCCCCGCACTCGCCTCCAGCACGGCGGCGAGCCCTTTGGCCGCGGCGCGCTGGAGCGGCTGCTGGAAAAACAGGTCGCCGCACGTGTAGCCGGTCAGCCCCAGTTCGGGGAATACCGCCAGCTGCGCGCCGTCCAACGCCGCGCGCTGCATGGCGGCGATGGTCTGCTGTGTGTTGAACGCGCAGTCGGCCACGCGCAGCGCGGGCGAGACCGTGCAGGCTTTGAGAAAACCGTGGATCATGATGTTATCACCCTTTCAAAAAGCAAAACCCGGAGCGCAAAGCGCTCCGGACGGCGCGGCAAATTTGCCCGCGCCGCAGATCGGAATCGAGGCGGGCCTTGCCCCCTCGAGCTCCCCCGCTGCTCCGGAATCTGCACAGCGGGAAAACGCCTTTTTGTGATCTGAGCCGGCAAAACCCAGAGCGCAAAGCGCTCCGGGTTTTGCGGATGCTATATCATACTACATTTTTTGCCCAGCGGCAAGGGCCTTTTCAGGGATCGAGCCGCAAATTTCCCAGGAACGAATTATATCCGTACAGGACGATCTTCAGCTTCTGGCAGTGCTGTATGTCAACTTGGAAACTTTCCGGCAGGCTGCCCTGTGTCATTTCGGGTGACGTGTAGATCAGCTCGCCGTCTGCGTAGATCTCAAAATAGCTGGTGGTGTCAATATTTTTGCAGTCCTCACTGACACATAAGACGCCGGACAGCGCTGCGTACTTTCCCGCGAGATAACATTCAATACTGCCGACCTTTTCACCAAACGGGATGGATGAAATGGTGATGCAGTGCGCGAACACTTCGCCGGTGTTGGCATATGCCGTCCCGCCGCTTGCCCGTACCTGATCCTCCGTGAGACTGTCGAGGCTTGTCAGCCAGACCGGGAGGACCGATGGCTGATAAGGCTCCGGATTCGGCGTTCGGTCAGTCTTGTTGGACAGCACAACATCGCCCAGCACACCGGCATAGCTGCCTTTCGTGAAGCGGATCGTGAGCAGGTTGCAGCCGGTGATGTCCACGCTCACATTGACCGGCAGGCTGCCGCGCGTGATTGCCGGCGCGGTGTAGACGCACACGTTGTCCGCGTAGATCTCGAGCCCCTGATCGTTGTCCGTGTTTTTGTAATTGCTGCAAATGAACCACACGCCGTCGAGCTGATCGTAATTGCCGCTCAGGTTATAGATGACCTCGGAATAGGGCGATTCGCCCGAGAGCGCATGCCCATAGGCGTTGCCGGTGTTGGCCTCAATGTCGTAGCGGTTCTCGATATCGACGTTGTCGCATCGAAGCGCGTCGAGCTCCGTCAGGTACGTGCTCTGCACATACGCAGCGGGCGTCGGTGTCGGCTCGGCTGTCGGGGCGGCCGTGACGGTGCTGCGGGTCGGCTTTTGATATGCATCGCGCACACAGCCGCGGAAGATCGAGATCAGAGCCAACGCACCGAGGATGATCAAGATCCACTTCAGGCAGCCGCCGTCGTGCTTTGCGGTCTGCGGTGCTGCTGTGCCGCTGCCTGCCGAGCAAGCCGACTTGGAGTACGGAGCGTCACCGTGCTGCGGCCCGGGAGCGGACGGCTGGTCGCGGCCCGCCCGCGGGGAATCGTCGCGCTGCGGCGAATCGCTTCGATGGCCGCCGTCCGGCCGTGGGATGTTGTCCGGTATGGGGGAATCGTCCCGCTGGAAGTCGCTGTTTTGCCGGTCGTCCATACTCTTTGCTCCCCTCGGTTATGGTTTCCATCAAATGATACCATAACCGAGGGGCAGGTGGAAAGAGAATTCTAGAAAACGGTCAGATTTTTGCTTCGGATGCGTCCAGTGCGGCGTATTCCGCGTCCGTGACGGGCTCGCACCATTCGTTGCTCGTCTCCTCGCCGGGGCACTCGACGGCGATGTGGCTGAACCAGCAGTCCTTCTGCGCGCCGTGCCAGTGCTTGACCCCGGCCGGGATGGTCACGACGTCGCCGGGGTGCAGGGCCTGTGCGCTCTTGCCCGCCTCCTGATACCAGCCCAGACCGTCCGTGCACAGCAGCAGCTGGCCGCCGCCGGACTTCGCGTGGTGGATGTGCCAGTTGTTGCGGCAGGCGGGGGAGAAGGTGACGTTTGCGAGGAAAACGGTCTTCGTCGGGTCTGTCAGCGGGTTAAGGAAGCTCTCGCCGGTGAAGTACTGCGCGTAGGCCGTGTTCGGCTCGCCGAGGCCGAAGAGACCGCCGTTTGCGTTCGCGCTGCCGTCGGCGTAGACCTCCTTCGCCTGCCGGAAGGCGGCCCAGGCGTTCGGCCAGCCGGCGTAGAAGGCGAGGTGCGTGAGGATCTCGGCCATTTCGGTCTTCGTCACGCCGTTTTGCTTTGCGGTCGTGAGGTGGTAGGTGAGGGAGCTGTCCGTGATGCCCTTGCTGATGAGCGCCGTGATCGTGACGATCGAGCGCAGCTTGAGCGGTAACTGTCCCTCGCGCGACCAGACCTCGCCGAAGAGCACGTCGTCATTGAGCTCGGCAAATTTGGGTGCAAAATCATGCAGGGCGTCTCTGCCCGCAGTCTGTTTGACCATGATGATACCTCCTTATTTCAGATACTGATGGTAAAATGCTTCGATGCGGTCGAACGGGATGATGTCCATTCGGTCGTAGAGATCGGTGTGCACGGCGCCGGGGATGAGCAGCAGCTCCTTGTTGCCGCCCTGCAGCCGGGCAAAGGCGTCGCGGCTGAAGTAGCACGAGTGCGCCTTGTCGCCGTGGATGACGAGCACGGCGCTGCGGATCTCGCCAGCGTAGGCGAGCAGCTTCACGTTGAGCAGCGACAGCGGGGACGTGACGTTCCAGCCGTCGTTGGAGTTGAGCGAGCGCGGGTGGTAGCCGCGCGGGGTCTTGTAGTAGTTGTGGTAGTCCTTGACGAAAAACGGCGCGTCGTCCGGCACGGGGTCGACCACGCCGCCCGCGCGCTGATACGTGCCGGCCTTGTAGTCGGCGGTGCGCTGCGCGTTGAGTGCCTGGCGCAGGGCAGAACGGGCGTCCGGATTGTCGTCGGCGTCAAAGTAGCCGTTGGCGGTCACACGGGTCATGTCGTACATCGTGGACGTGACGGTGGCCTTGATGCGCGTGTCGATGGCGGCGGCGTTGAGCGCCATGCCGCCCCAGCCGCAGATGCCGAGGATGCCGATGCGCTCCGGGTCGACATCATCGCGCACGGACAGGAAGTCGACCGCGGCGGAAAAGTCCTCGGTGTTGATGTCGGGCGAGGCGACATAGCGCGGCGTGCCGCCGCTCTCGCCGGTGTACGACGGGTCAAAGGCGACGGTCAGAAATCCGCGCGCGGCGAGCTCCTGCGCGTACAGGCCGGAGCTCTGCTCCTTCACCGCGCCGAACGGGCCGCTCACGGCCACGGCGGCGCGCTTTCCGGCGGCGTTTTTCGGCTTGTAGAGATCTGCCGCGAGCTCGATGCCGAAGCGGTTGTGAAACGTGACCTTGCAGTGGTCAACGGCGGCGTTTTGTGGGAACGTCTTGTCCCATTCCTGGGTGAGGGTCAGGGTGCTGTTCATGGTTACATACCTCCTGTATCGGTTTTATGCGATGGCCGCGCCCATGGCGCGGGCGGTCTCAAGTGCGGGGTGGCCGGCGATCGTGCCCGGCTCGGTCACGCCGCCGGCGAACACCGTCCCGGCGAGGCGGCACTTTTCGTAGCACGCGATCCAGCCCTCGAGCCCGTGGATGGCGCGCTCGTCCGTATCCGGCTCGTCCTCGGTCGCCGAGGCGAGCAGGTAAATGTCGCGGAATGCGTAGTCCGACGGGAAAAGGGCGTTGGCGCGGTCGAGCAGGGTCTTGAGCTGGCCGCTCATCTCATAGTAGTAAATGGGCGTGGCGAACACGATCACGTCCGCGTGCTGCATCTTGTCCGTAATGGCGACGGCATCGTCGTCGATCACGCACCGGCCCAGCGTCTGGCAGGCGAGACAGCCGCGGCAGAACGCAATGTTTTTGCCGCGCAGGGAAACCAGCTCCACCGTGTGTCCGGCGGCGCGCGCCCCGTCGGCAAAGGCGTTTGCCAGCGCCTCGGAGTTGCTGCCGGCGCGCAGGCTCGCGCTGAGGATAAGAACATGTTTGGCCATATCGGTCTTCTCCTTCCAAGCGGCTTGACACGGCCGCTGTGATCTGATATCCTAAGCATACAACCTGAAGCTGACTTCAGGTCAAGCACTTTTTTGTGAATTTTTTTCGAGGTGATCCCATGTATACGATCGGACAGGTGTCGGAGCAGTTTGATCTGCCGGTCTCCACGCTGCGGTATTATGATAAGGAGGGGCTGTTCCCGGCGCTCACGCGCACGTCGGGCATCCGCCGCTTCGGCGAGCAGGAGCTCGAGGCGCTGCGCGTGATCGAGTGTCTCAAGCGCTCGGGGCTGGAAATTAAGGAGATCAAGCAGTTTATGGAATGGTGTGCGCAGGGGAGCGAGACGTACCCGCAGCGGCACGCGCTCTTTGTGCAGCAGGCCGAGCGGGTGGAGGCGGAGATCGCGCGCCTGCAAAAATCGCTCGACATGATCCGCTTCAAATGCTGGTACTATGAGCAGGCCATGCGCGACGGCAGTGAGGACCGCGTGCACGCCATGCTGCCGGACCATCTGCCGCCGGATATCCAGCCGATTTATGACCACGCGCACGAAACGTAATCATACCATTTTGATTCAGAAAGGATGGCGACCCATGAAACAGCGAACGATCCTCTCGACCCTTCTGTTTTGCGCGCTGCTGCTGGCGGGCTGCGGCACGGCGGCGCAGACTCCGGACGCGACGCCCACCCCCGCGCAGGAGGCGGCGGCTACGCCGACACCGACGCCAGACCCGCTGAGCACCCTGCCGTATACGGACGGCCAGCTCTATGCCGCGGCCTACCTCGGCTATCAGGCGCCGACGGATCTGGACTTCTTCCAGCAGACGTATTTCGGCGGCCGGGAGCTGCCGGTGCACCACATCTCGGACGGGGACTTTTATCTCATCATCCCGCGTGACCCGAACGCGACCGTGCGCCTGTACAAAAACGATATGGTTACCGACTCCAAAACGCTCTTTTATGAGCAGACGAACGGCGATGCCTTCGTCATCGGCTGCAACGTCAGCGACATTTTCCCGGACGTGACGGTCTCGATCACGTCGGGCGGCGAGACGGTGGACTTTTCGCCGTATATCTCGCTCAAGGACGGCAGCGTGCAGGTCGGCGAGTGCGGCCTGAACATCACGCGCATCTCGACCTCGTCATGACGAATTGCGAAAACGACCCCGGGTGCGATCTGCACCCGGGGTCGCTGGTTTATCTGAGGTTATGCGAGCGTCAGCTCTGTGCTCGCGCACACGGTCGCGCCCACGCGCTGCATGTCGGCGAGGTTGCCTGCCTGCACGGCGTCGGTGACGGACGATGTGCAGTCCGAGAGCACGACGGCGTCATAGTCGAGCGAGATGGCGTCATAGCACGTTGTGCGGATGCAGTTGGGCGTGGTCGTGCCCGCGAGCAGGACGGTCTGCACGCCGAGCCGGCGCAAGATGAGGTCGAGCCCTGTGTGGAAAAACGCTGAGAACCGTGGCTTTACGAGCACATAGTCTTGTGGCAGGACGGTGAATGCGTCCGGAAACGCATCCGACAGGTGTGCGGCGCAGTCCTCCGAGAGCGGCTTGCCGCCGGAAGCCCACGCGGCCGCGCGCGGCTTTTCCACGTCCGTGCCGTCGGCCCGGTAGTGGCGCACGGCGTAGATGACGGGAACGACCGCCTTGTGACAGCGGTCGATGAGCGCCGCGCACGCGGGCACGGTCCCCTCCGCCGCCGGGATGCACAGCGGGGACGCGCTGTCGAGAAAGCCCCGCTGCATGTCGATCATGATGAGTGCCTGTTTGGGCATGGTGCTGCCTCCTGATGGTTGAGATGCTCCCATGATAGCGCCCCGCGCCGGATTTGGCAAGCACGGCTTGCCATCCGCGCCCCGACGTGGTATCCTACCGGGTAGCCCCAAAAGGGAGGGGCACTCTTTACAAGCGGGAGCGAACAACATGAGCAGACAACTCGAACCCTATCAGCTGATCGAGCGCAGCATCCAGAAAAAATTCCACAAGGTGCTCTGGACGCCGTTCATCACCGCCATCAAGCAGTACGAACTCATCGCCCCCGGCGACCGGATCGCGGTGTGCATCTCCGGCGGCAAGGACTCCATGCTCATGGCCAAGCTCCTGCAGCTGCTGCAGCGGCACAGCGACGTGCCGTTCGAGATCGTCAACCTCGTCATGGACCCGGGCTACAACGCCGTCAACCGGCAGAAGATCGAGAGCAACGCAGCGCTGCTGCACATCCCGGTCACGATCTTTGAGACGAATATTTTCGATGTCACGAGCGGTATCGAGCAGTCGCCGTGCTACCTCTGTGCGCGTATGCGCCGCGGCTATCTCTACAGCAAGGCGCGCGAGCTCGGCTGCAACAAGATCGCCCTTGGCCACCACTTCAGCGACGTGGTCGAGACGACCGTCATGGGCATGTTCTACGGCTCGCAGCTGCAGGCCATGCCGCCGAAGCTGCGCAGCCGCAATTTCCCGGGCATGGAGCTCATCCGCCCCATGTACTGCATCCACGAGGACGACATCATCGCCTGGCAGCGCTATAACGGGCTGGAGTTCATCCAGTGCGCCTGCCGCTTTACCGAGCGCGCGGCCGCGCACTGCAGCGACGGCAGCAGCTCCAAGCGGCAGGAGGTCAAGCTGCTGCTGCGCGAGCTGCGGCGCACGAATCCCGACATTGAAAAGAGCATTTTCCACAGCATTCACTCCGTCTGCCTTGACACCATGGTCGGCTACAAATCCGGCGGCGTGGAGCACACGTTTGCCGACTGCTACCGCGAGCGCGGCGAGATGGCCGAGCTGGCAAAGGAGGACGCGGAATGATGCCCATCGAGCGTATGCGCCCGGAGGACTTTGACGCGGTTTTCCGTTTGCTGGCCCGGAGCTTCCCGGCCGGGGAGCGGCGGGATAAGGCGGGGCAGCGCGCGCTGCTTGCGGACAGCGCCTATCAGATCGACATTCTGCGCGCGCCGTCCGGCGGCGTGCAGGCGCTGATGGCGTCGTGGGACTTTGGCGGCTTTGTCTTTTTCGAGCACTTTGCCGTAGACCCCGCCTGCCGCAATGGCGGCATCGGCGGGCAGATGCTCGACGCGCTGCTCGCGCGCTTTGATAAGCCCGCTTGTCTGGAGGCGGAGCTGCCGGAGACGGAGCTGGCCGCGCGGCGCATCGGGTTTTATGAGCGGCACGGCTTTACGGTCAACGCGGATTACCCTTATTTCCAGCCGGCGCTCACGCCGGGCGGCAGCCCGATCCCGCTGCACCTGCTCACGACCGGCGGCTCGCGCACGCCTGCCGAGCTGCGCGCGATCGAGACGCTCGTGCACACGCGCGTGTACGGTAAAACGCCCGCCGCGATGGTATAACAGAAAACAGAAAGTCAGCACGCCCCTGCACGGAAGGGGCAGTGGCGTGCCCATGTTGCCGCGGAGCTGTCCGGCCCTCTGCCGTCGAAGCCGCTCTGGTCTGCGCCGCCCGCGGCGTTGAGCCCGTCGCCGCTGGAGACGATGTCGATCGTGCCGCCGGAAATGTCGATGGTCTGACCCTCGATGCCCTCGTAGCATTTTGAAATGTCGAGCGTGCCGTCCGTGATGGTCACATCGTCGCTCCCGGAGAGCTCTACCGCGACGGTTTGAAAGGAGAAAACGCATGAAGTCTATCCGTATCCTGCCCCTTTTGCTCGCGCTCGTGCTGCTGTGCACGGGCTGCGCCGCCGGCGGCGCGGCGGAGGCCACGCCCGTCCCGGACATGAGCGACCTCCCGCTCGACGGGGGCTATGCCTACCTGCGCGTGGAGGTGCTCTCGCGCGACAAGGACGCGAAAACGCTGGAAGTGAAAGTGCTCGATTTCGGCGACGCCGACGGTGTGAACGTCGGCGCGCTCCCGGTGGGCGCGCAGGGCACGGTCGACTGCTCCGACCTGCTGTCGATGGCGATGATGATCGACTCCGGCGAGTGGATCATCACCTACGCAGACCTCGGGCAGCAGGCGTTCCCGCTGCGGCTGACGTCGATCGAGAACCCGGAGCACTTTGCCGAGCGCGCGGGGAAATAAAAAGCACCGGCTGAGGGTTTCCTCAGCCGGCGTTTTCGTCACCAGAACTTTTTCTTCTTGCATACCCACAGGCTGATGCCCACGGTCACGATGCTCACGATGACGACGACGGGGTAGCCGTACTTCCACGTCAGCTCCGGCATGCCGACAAAGTTCATGCCGTACCACCCGACGAGCAGCGTCAGCGGCAGGAAGATCGTCGTCACGATCGTCAGGATCTGCATGATGTGGTTTTGCCGCGTGTCGATCTCGGCCTGAAACAGGCTCTGCAGCTGTGCGCACGATTCGCGCAGCAGCTGCGACTCCTCGCGCAGCCGGATGACGCGGTCCTCAAACATATGAAACAGCAGCTGCTCGCTGTCGGTGAAAAAGCCGTTTTCGTTCTCGCGCAGCTCGCACGCCACGTCGTCGAGCTGGGAGTAATAGCGAAACCACGCCATGGTCTCCTTGCGCAGCGCGGTCATCGGCGCGGAGAAATCGTCCAGCTCGTGCGCCAGCACCTGATCCTCGAGCGCCTCGATGCGGTCCTCGATCTTCTCGATCCGGTGCAGGTCGCGGGCGATGAGCTGCTCAAAAAAGTCGTAGAGAAACCGGCCGACGCTGCCGTTGGTCCAGCGCTTTTCCCGGGCGATGCGGCGCAGCAGCCCCTGCAGCGCATTCTCGTCGTCCACGAGCACGACGCGCGTGCTCGTGACGAGATAGCCGCAGGCGAGCGGCTTGCCGTCCTTGCCCTGGCGCGGCAGCACGAGCGTGCCTGCCAGACAGTCCGAGCGCACCTCGGCCTTGCACACGCGCGCGTCGCGCGCCGGCGGTGTGTGGTGCAGCGTCCGCTCCAGACCGGGCAGCTCCGGCTGGTGCGACAACTCTTCGGATGTCAGCAGCACGACGGCGGGCTGCTCCGGCGCGGGCGCGTGCTCCTGCTGCGTGAGCGTCTGCCCGATGGTATACCAGTACAAATGCGGTCCCTCCCATAAGTCGCGGTGTTTTCCCCATTGTAGCACACCGGGCGCGCGGACACAACGTCCGGCTGGAAATCGGGGCGCGGGTGTGCTATACTGGGCAAAAATCGTACTTTGGGGGAAGCATCATGATCGTCTATTACACCGGCACGGGCAACAGCCGCTATGTTGCCCAGCGCTTCGCCGCCGCCCTCGGCGACGATCTCATCACCGCGAACGAATACATCCGAAACGACACGCCCGCCGACCTGCATTCCGACCGGCCGTGGGTGTTCGTCTCACCGACATACGGCTGGCAGATCCCGCACATTTTTGCGGCCTTTCTCCGCCGCGGCCGCTTCACCGGCAGCCGGAAGGCCTACTTTGTCATGACCTGCGGCAGCGAGATCGGCAACGCCGGCAGCCGCATCGCGGCGCTGTGCGCGGACATCGGGCTCGATTATCAGGGTGTGCTGCAGGTCGTCATGCCGGAAAATTACGTCGCCATGTTTTACGTGCCCGGCGCGGAGGAGTCGGCGCAGATCATCGCGGCGGCGCAGCCGACCATCGATGGGGGCATTGCCTGCGTGCAGCGCGGCGAGCCGTTCCCGGTGCCGAGGGTCGGCCTGCTCGACCGGTTCAAGACCGGGCCGGTGAACACGATCTTTTATCGGTGGTTTGTCAAGTCCGGGCCGTTCACGGTCTCGGACGCGTGCATCGGCTGCGGCAAGTGCGCGCTGAGCTGCCCGGTCAACGGCATCGACATCGTTGAGCGCCGCCCGCACTGGAACGGCGCGTGCACGCACTGCATGGCCTGCATCTGCGGCTGCCCGGTGTCCGCCATCGAGTACGGGCATAAGAGTCAGGGCAAGCCCCGCTACCAGTGCCCGGAATATAAATAAGAAACGATCCCTGCGCCGGACTTCCGACGCAGGGATCGTTCTTTTTACAGATAGCACTCCGGCCGCCGCTGCCTGAGGTACGGGCGCTTTTGCTCGCGCCAGAGCCGCGCCTCGGCGAGGTCGAGCTCCTGCACGATGAGCTGCACCTCGGGGAAAAACAGCAGGTCGCTGCCCGCGGCGGCGTCGCAGAAAGCGAGGGATCTTTTCAGGTTTTCGTCCATGCTCCCGGTCATGGACATCTGCGCCATGGCAAGCTTCATACGCGCGCTCCTTTTATGCGTCCTGCACGGTCAGGCGCAGCACGTCCGGCCGCGCGTAGTGGCCGCACACGTCGAGCTCCATGCGGCTCGCGGGCACGCACTGCATATCGAGATCGGCGTAGAGAATGTCCTCGCTGTCCCACACCGGCTGCACGACATAGTGCCCGTAGGGGTCGACGATGCAGCTGCCGCCGCGGCAGGGGATGTCGTTCAGGCGCGCGATCTCATCCGGGCAGTGCAGCCCGGCGGGGTAGTCCGCGCGGTGAAAGACCATGTCGCAGTTGATGAAATAGCACCGGCCCTCGAGCGCGATGTGCTGAACGGTGGCCTGCCACTCGGGGTTGTCGTTCGTGTTCGGCGAGATGTAGAGCGTCACGCCCTTTTCATACAGCGCCGTGCGCGCCAGCGGCATATAGCTCTCCCAGCAGATGAGGCTACCCATCGGGCCCCACGGCGTGTCCACGACCGGGAAATACCCGCGGTCGGCGTCGCCCCAGACCACGCGCTCTGCCCCGGTGGGCTTGAGCTTGCGGTGCACGGGGGCGAGCGTGCCGTCCGGGCAGAAGATGAGATTGGAGTTATAGAGCGTGCCCGTCACGCCGTCGCGCTCCGACACGCCGATGCTCACATACGCGCCCGCGGCCTTTGCCGCCGCGGCGAGGCGCTCCGTCTCCGGACCGGGTACGACGATGGAGTTGCCGCAGTACAGCTGCCAGTCCTTGCGGCCGTCTTCATTGCGCGCGCCGACCGTGAAGCCGAACGTCATGCCGTACGGGTAGCCGGGGATGAACAGCTCCGGGAACACGATGAGCTCTGCGCCATGCTGCGCGCACTCCGCGATCAGGCGTACGGCCTTGTCCGTGCACGCGGTTTTATCAAACAGCACCGGTGCCGCCTGCACCACGGCGATGCGGCACGTCGGTTTGAGATCTTTCATAGGTAAGCCTCCTTGCACTGGTACGTTTCTGCCCTTAAAATAACACGGTCCTGATAAGAATTCAAGACGCAAAAACGCCCGCATACCATGCGGGCGTTTTCGGCAGCTTTTCAAAGGCCTCGTAGAGTTTCGCCGCCGCAGCGGCGAAAGAAAGTCTGATCATTTTCTCCGGCGACATGCGCGGCGGAGAAAATACCGCTCGGCTCGCAAACGTGCGCGCACGGCGCGTGCGCTGCAGCGAGCCGCGATCTTTTCAAACGAGAGCCCAACGCAGTGGGTCTCGTTTGAGCGTGTCAAAACTCTGTTTGACACGCAAAAACGCCCGCACATCGTGCGGGCGTTTTCGGCTTGGCAATTTTCGCAAAAGGCTTCAGGAAGCCCTGGTCTTATCCGGGACAATCTTGTGCGCGATCAGGCACAGGAGCATCGTGCCGGCCATGTCGGGCAGGGTGTTGCCGACCGGGATGTCCACGGTCATGAGCACGCGGTAGAGCACGAAGCCCAGCACCCAGACGACGGCGTTGCACACATCGAGCCTGCCGCTCGCGCCGCCGCGTCGGAGCAGGAAGAAGTCCGTGATCTGGATGGCGATCATCGGCGCGAACACCGAGCCGATCAGGTACAGGAAGTTCGTGATGTCGTCCATCGGGAAGCAGATGGCGCAGACCGTGCCGATGACGGTCACGATGAGCGCGGCGTACTTGCCGTTGATCTTCTTCGACAGGGACTCGGCGGAGATGCCGGCGCTGTACGCATCGAGGAACGTCGTCGTGACGGTCGAGAGGATGAGGATGAGCAGCGCGGCCACGCCGAGGCCGGCCTTGACCATGATGAGCGCAATGTCGCCCTCGCCGGTGAAGATGGCGGCGCCCATGCCGATGACGTACATCCAGCAGCTCACGACGCCGTAGGTCAGCGTGCTCGAGAGCGTGGCGGCGAAGGGCTTTTCGGCCTCGCGCGTGTAGTCGGAGATGAGCGGCAGCCACGACAGCGGCATGGCCACGGCCAGCTCGACCGCTGCGCCGAAGCTCAGGCTGTCGTCCGGCGCGGTGACGGGCGTGCCGCCGCGGAACACCACCACGCACAGCACGATCGAGAGGATGAACAGCGCCGCCATGGCGATCTTGTTGATCCAGCCGAGGTTCTTGATGCCGACGGCGATCCACACCACGATGAGCCCGCCGATGACGAGACACCACACCCACTTGCCGATGCCGAGCACGGTGTTCGTGGCCAGTGCGCCGTCATAGATCATGATGGCCGTCCAGCCGACGAGCTGCAGCACGTTGAGCGCGGCGAAAAACAGGCAGCCGATGCGGCCGAAGCTCAGCTCGACCGTGCCCATGGCGCTGCGGCCGGTGCGGCCGCCGATGAGGCCCGCGAAGAAGAACATCGCACAGCCGATGACATGGCCGACGAGGATGGCGAGCAGGCCCTTCGTGAAGCCGAGGGGCGCAAAGTACGTGCCCGTGAGGATCTCCGCGATGGACACGGCCGCGCCGAACCAGATGAGGCTGTTCTGGAAGCTGGAAGTCTTTTTCACGCTCAGGCCTCCTGCCGGTATTCCGGCTTCAGGTCGAACGCATGGTCCATCGGGCCGGAGCCCGCGCCGAGGTCGAGCATTGCGGCCAGCGCGCCGGAGAGATAGTCCTTCGCGCGGCGGACGGCCGTGTCGAGATCAAAGCCCTTGGCAAGGTTGGCCGCGATGGCGCTCGAGAGCGTGCAGCCGGTGCCGTGGGTGTTGGGGTTGTCGATGCGCTTGCCGTTGAACCACTCGTAGCCGCCGTCGCGGTACAGGAGGTCGTTGGCGTCGTTGAGCCGGTGTCCGCCCTTGCACAGGACGGCGCAGCCGTAGCGCTCGCTGATGGCTTTTCCGGCGGCGATCATGTCGTCGGGGGAGGTGATGGTCAGGCCAGAGAGCACCTCCGCCTCCGGGATGTTGGGCGTGAGCACGGTGGCAAGCGGCAGCAGCCGCGCCTCGAGCGTGGCGATGGCGTCCTCGGAGATGAGCCGCGCGCCGCTCGTGGCGACCATCACGGGGTCGACGACGATGTTTTGCGCCGCGTAGTGCTGCAGCCGCTCGGCGATGACCTCGATGAGGCCGGAGGACGCGACCATGCCGATCTTCACCGCGTCAGGCCGGATGTCGGTAAAGACGCTGTCGATCTGCTGGCCGAGAAATGCCGGGCTTACTTCAAAAATACCCTGTACGCCGGTCGTGTTCTGGGCGGTCAGCGCCGTGATCGCACTCATGGCAAATACGCCATTCATGGTCATGGCTTTCAGATCGGCCTGAATACCGGCGCCTCCGCTGGAATCGCTTCCGGCGATCGTTAATGCTGTTTTCATATTCTGTCTCCTTTTCAGCATCAATTTTGTTGAGCGACGGAAAGTGGTGCCCCCGATCCGCCGCTGTTTGTATGTTTGTCTGCGCCCGCGCGCAGGGGGTTACAGATCCAGTGCCGTGCGCACGGCGGCTTTGAGCGCGCGCGTGGCGGCGGGAATGTCCGGCTGCGCGAAGATCGCACTCACGACGGCGACGCCGACAATGCCGCTGCCGGAAAGCCGGGCGACATTGTCCTTCGTGATACCGCCGATGGCGATGACCGGGATGGACACGGCCGCGCAGATATCGCGCAGAGTGTCGTAGCTCACGGCGTTGGCATCGGCCTTCGTCCCGGTCGGGAACACGGCGCCCACGCCGAGATAGTCCGCGCCCTCGCGCTCGGCCAGCAGCGCTTCTTCCACCGTCTGGGCCGACACGCCGAGGATCTTGTCCGGGCCGATGAGCTCACGCACCTTGCCGGCCGCCATGTCGCTCTGGCCGACGTGCACGCCGTCGGCGTCCGTGGCCACGGCGAGCGCCACGTTGTCATCGAGCACGAACGGCACGCCGTACTGTTTGCACAGCGCCTTGAGCGCGATGGCTTCCTCTTGAAAATGCGCCTCGTCGAGTTCCTTCTCGCGCAACTGCAAAAACGTTGCGCCGCCCTGCAGCGCCTGCTCAGCCTGTTCATAGAGCGTCTGGCCGTGCAGCCACGAGCGGTCGGTCACGGCGTAGAGCAGCAGAGATGCGTTATCGCAGTTCATACTTGGCTCCCTTCTCCAGCGCGTCGCCGGTCATGTTGAAAATGGCATCAATGATGCGGTTGCGGTAGGTGCTGTTGCCGTCGCCGGGCTGCATGTTGGCCCAGCCGATCTCGCCTGCGAGCCCCATCATGCACACGGCGGCCGCCGCGGCGGCGAGCTTGTGGTCGGGATTGGCGACCAGGAACGCCGTCATCAGCGCCGAGAGCTGGCAGCCCGTGCCGGTGATGCGGCTCATCTCCGCGCGGCCGTTGCGGATGCACCAGCAGCGCTCGCCGTCGCTCACGAGGTCGATCGCGCCGGTCACGGTGACGATGCAGCCGGCCCGCTGCGCGAAGGTCTTGACGAGCTGCACGCCGTCGTCGAGATTCGCCTCCGTCACGGCGTCGACCGCGTCGGCATCCACGCCCTTGGTGCTGCCGCTGCCGGTGCAGAGGGTCTTGATCTCGGAGATGTTGCCGCGCACGGCGTCAAAGCGCACCTCCTGCATGAGACGGTTGGCCGTGTCGGTGCGCAGGCGGCTCGCGCCCGCGCCCACGGGGTCGAGCAGGACGATGTGGCCCAGCGCGTTTGCCTTCTTCCCGGCGAGGAACATCGACGGGATGGTGTTTTTGTTGAGCGTGCCGATGTTGATGTTCAGCCCGCCGCAGATGCTCGTGATGTCCTCGACATCGTCGGCATCGTCGGACATGATCGGCGAGCCGCCGGCCGCCAGCAGAACGTTTGCCACGTCGTTGACGGTGACGTAATTGGTGATGTTGTGCACGAGCGGCGTTTTCGCGCGCACGTTCTCGAGCATGGTCTTGAGCACTTGTTGCATAAATCATGACTCCTTTCCGGAAGATCTGCACAAAAAAACAGCGGCGCCCGTAAAGAGTGCTGCTGTTGCGGTCCGGCAGTATGAATCCCTACGTTGGCATTGTCCAAATCAGGTATGCGGGTCTAAGCGGATGCTTACTCTCAGCCGAGCGGCTCCCCGTGTTTGTTCACTTCATGATAGGACGAAACCGCCGGCTTGTCAAGGCAGGAATGTAAAATCTTCACCGCTTTGCGGCACGGGAACTTTACATGGCTGCGGTTTTAGACTTTACACGCGCTGTGTAAAACAGAAACGTGAGCTCGTAAGAGCCAAAATCTTGAATGTTACAGGAGGAAGAGATGAACCATCGGCCTCATCAACGGCACCGTGCGCGACGGACAGACGATCCTCGACCCGCAGGGCAGGCCTCACGCGCGCAGGCCGCCATGATCCGCATGAACTACGTCGAGCACGTGGTCAACGCGCAAATCCTCATTTCAAAGCAATATCCTCTGCGCGGGCGGCGGCAGCCGCCCGCGCTTTTTCGCATTTGCTGCTGTGTTTTGGTTGCAATCGGGCCTCTGGCATGATACAGTTAAAATGCCGTGTTACAACTGCTTTTACACAAGGGTGGCTGCAGATTTTACACGGTGAGGAAGGAATACAGTTGTGCGGCAGGGGGCCGTGCAATGTTGTAGGAATCTAAAAAACAGGAGGAAGAAATGAAAACCAGAATGCACAATGGAAGCAGACTGCTGTCGCTGCTGCTGGCGGTAGTCCTTGTCTTCACACTGACGGTTCCGGCTCTTGCGGCGGAAAAGCCGCAGGACATGAACCTGAGGATCGCAGTCATGTCCGACCTGCACTATCTCTCGCCGGATATGATTGCAGACACGGCGGACTTTGAGCATGCACTCAACAGCGACCGCAAGCTGCTCAAGGAGAGCTCCGCAATCCTGTACGAAAAGTTTGAGCAAGTTCGCGCGGACAAGCCCGACATCCTTCTCGTGTCCGGCGACCTGACCAAGGACGGCGAGCAGGAGTGCCACGCGGCGCTGGCAAAGCAGCTGCAGCAGCTGCAGCAGGATGTTCCGGGGCTGAAGATCTATGTCATCAACGGCAACCATGACATCCGTAATTACAATGCCAAGAACTTCAACACCCCCGACGGTAAGGCCGTGCCCGCCACGCGCACGCACCCGGAGGACTTCAAGCGTATCTACGACTTTGTCTACTCCGATCCGACCGTCATCGCGACCTTCACCCCGGCCGCGGGCAATGAGGCCGGCGGCCTGTCCTATGTTGCGCGACCGGTCGAGGGGCTGACCATTATCGCCATGGACACCTGCCGCTACAGCAAGGAGAACACCTCCAACGGCACAGATGAGCATGAGACGAGCGGCGCCATCAGCGCCGATCTGGAAAAATGGGTCATCGGGCAGACTGCCGCCGCCAAGGCACGCGGCGACCTTGTCATCGGTCTGGAGCACCACGGTCTGGTGCCGCACTTCGATGTCGAGCCCACCATCCTGCCCATGTACCTCGTCAACGGCTATGAGCGCATCGCGCAGGAGTATGCCGATGCCGGCATGAGCGTCGTCTTCACCGGTCATATGCACGCGGTCGACATCGCTGCCATGACCACGAAGGCCGGCAACACCTTCTATGACATCGAAACCGGCTCTGCGCTGACGTATCCGTGCCCGGTCCGCTTTGTCGACCTGCGCCGCAGCACCGTCGGCGGTGAGACGAGCACCTACATGAGCGTGAGCACCAAGACGCATACCGGCCCCATCCATTACACAGATCCCGCCACGGGTACTGCGCATGTGATCGATGACCTGACCGAGTATGCCCGGGAATTCGGCTTCTCGACCGATATGCTCAAGACGGTCGCGGGCGACTTCGTCAAGTCCTTCTTCGGTAAATACCTGCCGAACGACACCTGGCCGGTCACGAAGATCGTGGCGAACATCGACCAGATCATTGACGATGTGGCCGCCGTCCCGATCGCGGACGGCAAGAACCTGCTCGACTTTGCCAACTGGATCTATCAGTGCAACCTCGCCGGTGAGGACGACGGCAATTATCCCGCTTGGGTGCAGTCCGGCGTCGACCAGCTCAAGAGCGGCGCACTGCTCGATCAGGTGCTCGACATCGTCGCCAGAGATGCGTTCGGCCGCGGCAGCGTGCTGTTCACGAAGTTCCAGGGCCTGTTCACCCGCTATCTCAAGGGCCAGCTCAACGACCTGCTCGTGAACATCGTCGTCTCCATGAGCGTGGACAACAACTGCCCCGACGACAATGACAAGACCATCCTGCTCGAGGGCAGCAGTGCGCAGGTGCGTCTCCTGCCGGTCACCGGCAGCAGCGCCGCCGTTACGCAGGCGTACGTACAGGGCAGCACCGCGACGGTGTTCCTCACCAGCCGCCAGCTCCGTACGGCCACCAATGCGCAGTCCGGCGCGACCGTGACGGTCAACGCCACAGATCCCGCGGCCGACACGGTCATCCTGGCCGGCCGCTCGATCGCCAATGCGCGCAGCGCGGGTGTTGCGGCCCTGCAGGTGCAGCTCACAGCCGGCACCGTTACGCTGGATAGCGACGCGCTCGCGGCGCTTGGCCTGCACAAGGACGTGGCCGTCTCGCTCACGGGAGCGTCGCTCAACGCTGCGCAGCAGCGTGCCCTCGGCACGCAGGCCGCTACGGCGACGCTTGCCAATGCCTCCGTCACCGTTGACGGCGCGGCGGAAAGCTACCCCGCCGGCAGCGTGCGCGCCAGCATTCCGGCGCGTGCAGCGGATGCGCTCACCGCGTGGAGCCTTGCCGAGGACGGCACGATCTCGGCCGTCGGCGGTGCGTGGGATGCACAGCAGCAGACCTATACCTTTGATGTCGTCTCCGGCGTGACGGCCATCGCGCGCTTCCCGTTCACGGATGTGCCCGCCGGCAGCTGGTACTACGGCGCGGCGGCCTATGCCTACAACAACGGCCTCTTCGACGGCACGTCTCCCACGACGTTTGCCCCGAACGCGGTCATGTCCCGCGCCATGCTCGTGACCGTGCTGTGGCGGCTTGCGGGCGCGCCCGCGCCGAAGGGCGTCAACACGTTTTCCGATGTGCCGGGCGGCACATGGTACACGGACGCCGTCACCTGGGCGGCGGAAAACGGCGTGGTCTCCGGCATCGGCGGCGGCTGCTTTGCTCCCGACAGCAACGTCACGCGCGAGCAGACGGCCGTGATCCTCTTCAACTACGCACACAGCTGCGGCTATGACGTGGGCGCGCGCGCCGATCTCTCGGCGTTCCCGGACGCCGGCAGCGTGTCCGGCTGGGCGCAGGATGCGCTCTCGTGGGCCAATGCAGCCGGCCTTATCAACGGCACGGTGTACGGCGGACGGACGATCCTTGACCCGCAGGGCAGCGCTTCCCGCGCGCAGGTCGCCAAGATCCTCAGAAGCTACGCCGAGCACGTGGTCAACGCCTGATCCTCTTTTTCATATCTCTCTCACAGCACAGCAATTTCCCGGCGGGGGCGGCATATGCCGCCCCCGCGCACTTTTTGCGCCTGCCGCTTGGGCATCTGCTGCACGCCGGGGCGCAAAAAAATGCGGAATTTGTGAAAATTTGCGGTTGACATTTGCGCGCGAAGTTTTTATACTCGAACCATCAGGATTTTTCATCAGAATCGGAGCAAATATCATGAACCGTACCTACTTTTTTGCATACGCTTATTACTTTACTATGACAATATAGTAAGGCTGATTTGTGATGCGAAAAATAGCTCGGATCCCGAGAATGTTTCATGCGGCACAGGTTGAGCCTGTGCCGCATTTTTCTTTTGAAAAACAAAAACAAAAATTCAGGTAAATACATCGGAGGTAATCATCATGATTGTCGTACTCAAACATGGCGTGGAAGCAGCAAAGCGCGAGCAGCTCATCGACTGGCTCAAGGGTCAGGGCCTGACCATCCACATTTCCGAGGGAGAATACCAGACCGTGCTCGGCCTCGTCGGCGACACGACCCGCGTGGACATGGACCTGATCGGCAGCCTCGGCATCGTCGACAGCGTCAAGCGCGTGACTGAGCCCTTCAAGTGCTGCAACCGCAAGTTCCATCCGGAGGACACCGTCGTCGAGGTCGGCGGCGTGAAGATCGGCGGCGGCAACTTCGTCATGATCGCGGGGCCGTGCTCCGTCGAGTCCGAGGAGCAGATCGTCGCGGTCGCAAAGGCCGTCAAGGCCTCCGGCGCGAACATCCTGCGCGGCGGCGCGTTCAAGCCCCGCACCTCGCCCTACGACTTTCAGGGCCTGAAGGCCACCGGCATCGAGCTGCTCAAAACGGCGCGCGCGGCCACCGGCCTGCCGATCGTGACGGAGATCATGGGCGTTGAGCATCTGCCGCTGTTCGAGGATGTGGACATCATTCAGGTCGGCGCGCGCAACATGCAGAACTTCGACCTTCTGCGCGAGCTCGGCAAGCTGCGCAAGCCCATCCTGCTCAAGCGCGGCCTGGCCAGCACGCTCAAGGAGCTGCTCATGAGCGCCGAGTACATCATGGCCGGCGGCAACGAGCAGGTCATCCTCTGCGAGCGCGGCATCCGCACGTTCGACGATTACACCCGCAACACGCTCGACCTAGCGGCCGTGCCCATGCTCAAGGAGTTGACGCACCTGCCCATCATCGTCGACCCGAGCCACGCGACCGGCATCGCCCGCCTGGTCGAGCCGATGGCGCTCGCCGCGACGGCCTGCGGCGCGGACGGCCTCATCATCGAGGTGCACAACGACCCCATGCACGCCCTGTGCGACGGCGCGCAGTCCCTGCGCCCGGAGGTCTACGACGACCTCGCCAAAAAGGTGCGCAGCATCCGTGAGGTGATCGCGAAATGACGGTCGGCATCGTTGGCCTGGGCCTGATCGGCGGTTCTTTTGCCAAGGCATATCAGGAAGCGGGCGCGACCGTGCTCGCCTGGAACCGCAGCCGCAGCGTGCTCGATTTTGCCATAATGAGCGGCGCGGTGGACGCCGAGCTCACGGAGGACAACATCGCCGCGTGCGACCTTGTGCTCATCGCGCTCTACCCGGAGGCGACCATCGAGTGGTTTCGCCGCATGGCCCCGCACATCGGAGCGCACCCCGTCGTGCTCGACTGCGGCGGCACGAAGCGCACCATCTGCGCCGCGTGCTTCCCGATCGCAAAGGAACACGGCGTCACGTTCCTCGGCGGCCACCCGATGGCCGGCACGCAGTATTCCGGCTTCAAGAACGCGAAGGCGACCATGTACCACGGCGCGCCGATGGTCATCGTGCCGCCGGACTTTGACGATGTGCTGCTCTTCGACCACGTCAAGCAGCTGCTCCAGCCCGCGGGCTTTGCGCGCTTTTCCTTCACGACGGCGGAGGCGCACGACGAGATGATCGCCTTCACCTCGCAGATGGCGCATGTGGTCTCGAACGCATATATCAAGAGCCCCACGGCGTCGCAGCACAAGGGCTTTTCCGCCGGCAGCTACAAGGACATGACCCGTGTCGCGTGGCTGAGCCCCGAGATGTGGGCCGAGCTCTTTCTGGAAAACAAGGACAATCTGCTCCATGAGCTGGACATTTTCATGACGCACCTGGGCGAGTACCGCGACGCGATGGCGCGCGACGACCTGCCCGCGCTCACGCGCCTGCTCGATGAGGGCCGCCGGCGCAAGGAGGAGGTAGACGGCCGATGACGACCATCCACGTGACTGCCTCGCGCGACTATGACGTGCTGGTGCAGCCGGGCCTGCTCGACGACGCCGGCGCGCAGATCGCGCGCGTGCTCGGCACGGGCCGCACGGCGGCCATCGTCGCGGGCGAGACCGTGGCGGGCCTGTATGCCGGGCGGCTCGCGGCGTCGCTCACGCGCGCGGGCTCTCGCGCCGTGACGTTTACCTATCCCGGCGGCGAGCACTGCAAGACGCTCGCCACCTATGCGGCGCTGCTGGACTTTCTGGCTGCGCACCGCCTGAGCCGCAGCGACCTTATCGTCGCGCTCGGCGGCGGCGTGACCGGCGACCTCGCGGGCTTTGCCGCCGCGACGTATCAGCGCGGCATCCCGTTCGTGCAGGTGCCGACGACGCTGCTGGCCGCCGTGGACTCCTCCGTCGGCGGCAAGACGGCCGTGAACCTCGCAAGCGGCAAAAATCAGGTCGGCTGCTTCTATCAGCCGAGCCTCGTGCTCTGCGACCCGGACACGCTGCGCACCCTCCCGCCGGAGGAATACCGCAACGGCTGCGCCGAGGTCATCAAATACGCCGTGCTGCGCAGCGAGCCGTTTTTTGACGCGCTGCGCGCAGAGCCGGTCAGCGCACAGGTGGAGCACGTCATCGCAACGTGTGTCGGCATGAAGCGTGACCTCGTCGCGGCCGATGAGTTTGACCGCGGCAGCCGCCAGCTGCTGAACCTCGGCCACTCGTTCGGCCACGCGGTCGAAAAATGCAGTGATTACGCCGTGCCGCACGGCTGCGGCGTGGCCATCGGCATGGCCATCATCGCGCGCGCGGCCGCCAAACGCGGCATCTGCACGGACGATACCTGCGCGCAGATCCTCGCGCTCCTGCGGCAGTACGGCCTGCCGACGGAGACGGCGTTTACCCGTGACGCGCTCACGGACGCCGCGCGCTCGGATAAAAAGATCGCCGACGGCAAGCTGCACCTCATCGTGCCGGAGCGCATCGGCCGCTGCCGCATCGAGACGATCCCGGCGGCGGATATCCCCGCCTGGCTCGCGGACGGAGGCATCGCATGAATCAGACCGTTTCCCCCGGGCCGCGCACGGGCAGCGTGCGCATCCCGGCTTCGAAATCGCAGGCGCACCGCCTGCTCATCTGCGCTGCGCTCGGCGCGCAGCCCGTGGCGCTGCGGTGCGACGGCGTCTCGGCCGACATCGCCGCCACGGCGCGCTGCCTGTCCGCCCTCGGCGCGGACATCACGGACGACGGCGCGGGCACGCTGCGCATCGTCCCCATTGCCAGGGAAATGCCCGCGCACGCAGACCTTTTCTGCGGCGAGAGCGGCTCGACGCTGCGCTTTCTGCTGCCGGTCGTGGGCGCGCTCGGCGCGGACGTGACCTTCCACATGGAAGGCCGCCTGCCGAAGCGGCCGCTGTCACCCCTCGACGCGGTGCTCACGGCGCACGGCATGACCATCCGGCGCGCCGGCGCGCTGCTGCACGCCGGCGGCCGGCTGCGGCCCGGTGCCTACGCGCTGCCGGGCGACGTGTCCTCGCAGTACATCTCCGGCCTGCTCATGGCGCTGCCGCGCCTGCCGGGGGAGAGCACGCTCGCCGTGACGGGCCGGCTCGAGTCCGCGGGCTACATCGCCATGACGGAGGACGCGCTGCGCCTGTCCGGCATCCGCCTGCAAAAGCGGGAGCGGACGTACACCATCTCCGGCGGCCAGACGGCGCGCCTCCCGGCCCGGTGCCATGTGGAGGGCGACTGGTCGAACGCTGCGTTTTTCCTGTCTATGGGCGCGCTCTCGCCCGCCGGCGTCACGGTCACGGGCCTTGCGTCCGACTCGTCGCAGGGCGACCGCGCGGTGCTGGATGTGCTGCGCCGCTTCGGCGCGGATGTGCGCGAGACGCAGGATGCCGTCACCGTTCGGCGCGGCGTGCTGTGCGGCGTCACGATCGACGCTGCGCCCATCCCGGATCTGATCCCGGTGCTGAGCGTCGTCGCCGCGCTCGCGGACGGCCAGACGCAGATCGTCAACGCCGCCCGCCTGCGGCTCAAGGAGTCCGACCGGCTCGAGAGCACGGCCGCCATGCTGCGCGCGCTCGGCGCGCAGGTGGAGGTGCACGACAGCGGCCTGACCGTCACCGGCCGAAAGGTGCTCACCGGCGGCACGGTCGACCCGCAGCACGACCACCGCATCGCCATGGCGGCGGCGGCCGCCGCCAGCGGCAGCACCGCGCCCGTCACGGTGCGCGACTGCGCCTGTACCGACAAATCCTACCCCCGCTTCTGGACGGATCTTTCCGCGCTGAAAACCGTTCCCGCGGCGGAAAATACAGAACTTGAATAAGGAGCTTGACCATGGAACTTAGTGATTATCGCCAGCAGATCGACGGCATCGACAGTCAGCTGCTCGCTCTGTTTTACCAGCGCATGGAGGTCGCGGCGCAGATTGCGGGCTACAAGAAGGCGCACAATCTCCCGGCGCTCGATGCCGGGCGCGAGCGCGCGAAGCTGCAGCAGATCGCGGACGCCGCGCCGGAGGACCTGCGCGAATACGCCGTGTCGCTCTACTCGCTCATCTTTGAGCTCAGCCGCAGCTGCCAGAACCGGCTGCTCGGCGTCACGAGTCCGCTGACTGCCGAGATCGAGCAGGCCATCGCGCGCACACCGCAGCTGTTCCCGGAGCACCCGGCCGTCGCGTGTCAGGGCGTGGAGGGCGCGTATTCCCAGCTCGCGTGCGACCGCCTGTTCACGATGCCGAACGTGTTTTACTGCGCCACGTTCGAGGCGGTGTTCGCCGCTATCGAAAAGGGTCTGTGCCGCTACGGCGTCATCCCGCTGGAAAACAGCACGGCCGGCTCCGTCAACGCCGTGTACGATCTGATGATGCAGCACAACTTCCGCATCGTGCGCAGTGTGCGCCTGAAGATCGACCACTGCCTGCTGGCCAAGCCCGGCACGAAGCTCTCGGACATCAGGGAGATCTACTCGCACGAGCAGGCCATCAGCCAGTGCGGCCGCTTCCTGCAGAGCCTGCCGGGCGTGACGGTCGTGCGCTGCGAGAACACTGCCATGGCCGCCAAGCGCGTGGCCGAGTCGGACCGCACGGACGTCGCGGCGCTCTCGTCGCGCGCGTGCGTCGGGCTCTACGGGCTTGAGAGCCTGGCCTCCTCCGTGCAGGATCAGGGCAACAACTACACGCGCTTTATCTGCATCGCCAAGGATCTCGAGATCTATCCCGGCGCTGACCGCACGAGCCTCATGATGGTGCTGCCGCACAAGCCGGGCTCTCTGTACAAGGTGCTCTCGCGCTTTTACGCGCTCGGCATCAACCTCAACAAGCTCGAGAGCCGTCCGCTGCCGGAGCGCGACTTTGAGTTCATGTTCTACTTTGACCTCGAGACGTCGGTCTATTCGCCGCAGTTCCAGCAGCTCATGGGCGAGCTGCCGGGCCTGTGTGAGGAATTCTCCTACCTCGGCAGCTACCGAGAGGTGGTGTGATGATGCGGTGCGGACTTCTGGGCGAAAAGCTCGGCCACAGCTACTCGCCGGCCATCCACGCGCAGCTCGCGGACTATGCCTACGGGCTCTATGAGGTCGCGCCGGAGGACCTGCCGGTGTTTTTGACCGGCGGCGATTTCGACGCGCTCAACGTGACCATCCCGTATAAAAAGGCGGTCATCCCGTACTGCGCCGAGCTCTCGCCGATCGCGCGCAGGCTCGGCAGCGTGAACGTGCTCGTCCGCCGGGCGGACGGCACGCTCTACGGCGACAATGCCGACGCCTTCGGCTTCGAGTACCTCGTTCGTCACAGCGGCATCGACGTTGCGGGGCAAAAGGCGCTCGTGCTTGGCAACGGCGGCGCGTCCGCGACCATTCAGGCCGTGCTCGAGCAGCTCGGCGCGCGCGTGACGGTCATCTCCCGCCACGGGCCGGATAACTACGACAATCTCGACCGCCACGCCGACGCGCGCGTGATCGTCAACACCACGCCGGTCGGTATGTACCCGAACACGGGCAAAACCGCCGTCGACCTGCGGCAGTTTCCGCAGTGCGCGGGCGTGCTCGATATCGTCTATAACCCCGCGCGCACGGCGCTGCTGCTGCAGGCGGAAAGCCTCGGCATCCCGTGCGCGGGCGGGCTGTATATGCTCGTGGCGCAGGCCAAGCGCAGCTGTGAGGTGTTCACCGATACGGTGATCGACGACGCGGAGATCCTGCGCATCCACCGCCTGCTGCGGCAGGAGATGGAGAACATCGTCCTCATCGGCATGCCCGGCAGCGGCAAGAGCACCATCGCGGCGCTGCTCGCCGAGCGGCTGCACCGCCCGGTGCTCGACAGCGACGCGCAGGTCGTCGAGACGGCGGGCATGTCCATCCCGGACATTTTTGCCGCCGGTGGAGAGGACGCCTTCCGCGCGCGGGAGACGGCCGCACTCGCCGAGCTCGGCAAGCGCTCGGGCGCGGTGCTTGCGACCGGCGGCGGCAGCATCTGCCGCGAGGAAAATTACCCGCTCCTGCACCAGAACGGCACGATTTTCTGGCTTCAGCGCGACCTCGCGCTGCTGCCGAAGGACGGCCGCCCCATCTCCCAGCGCAGCGACCTCGCCGCGCTCTACGCGCAGCGTGCGCCGCTGTACGCCCGCTTCGCCGACGCGGTCATTGACAACAACGGCACGCCGGAGGAGACGGTGCGCAAAATTCTGGAGGTGCTGGCATGAAGTTTCTCGTCATCAACGGCCCGAACCTGAACCTGCTCGGTCTGCGTGAGCCGGCCATTTACGGCAGCCGGAGCTTTGCCGCGCTGCAGGATTTCATCCGCGCATCCGCCGCCGAGGCAGGCGTGGAGGTTGAGCTGTTTCAGTCCAACCACGAGGGCGCGATCGTCGATGCCATTCAGGCGGCCTACGGCATGGCCGACGGCATCGTCATCAACCCCGCTGCCTATACGCACACGAGCGTCGCCATTCTCGACGCGCTCAAGGCCGTGGCCCTCCCGGCGGTGGAGGTGCACCTGTCGGACGTCAGCGCCCGGGAGGATTTTCGCCAGATCTCCTATGCCGGCATGGCGTGCGTGAAAACATACATGGGCCTCGGCTTCGAGGGTTACCGGCAGGCCATTTTGTACCTGAAACAGTATCTGGAGGAGGCAAACGCATGATCTCGAAACAAATGGTCGCCTGGGGCGAGAGCGGCTCTTCCATCCGCGAGATCGCGGCCTACGGCGAGCGCCGCGCGGCCGAGATCGGCCCGGAAAACGTCTATAACTTCGCCATCGGCAACCCGAGCATCGACCCGCCGGACTGCGTGCAGGAGGCGGTCGAGCGGCTGCTGCGCACCGTGCCGCCCACGCAGCTGCACGCCTACGCGCCCGCGCCGGGCATGGCGTCCGTGCGCGAAAAGGTCGCGGCCTACCTGACGGACACCTTCGGCGAGGCGTACCGCGCGCAGGACATTTACATGACCGACGGCGCGTCGAGCGCGCTGGCCATCCTCACGCGCGCGCTCATGGATCCGGGGGATGAGGCCATCGTGTTCGCACCGTACTTCCCGGAGTACGCCGTCTATGCCGAGGCGGCGGGCGGCAGCGTGCGCGTTGTGCCGTGCCGGGCGGACACGTTCGCGCTCGATCTCGATGCGCTCGCGGCCGCGGTGACGGAAAAGACCGCGCTGCTCATCCTGAACTCGCCGAACAACCCCTCCGGTGTCGTCGTCTCGCGCCCGGAGCTCGAGGCGCTGGCAGCGCTCCTGCGCGAAAAACAGGCCCGGTACGGCCACCCGATCTACATCATTGCCGACGAGCCGTACCGCGAGCTGGTCTACGGCGGGGTGGAGGTGCCGTTCCTGCCCGCGATCTATCCGAACGCGATCTACTGCTATTCCTACAGCAAGACGCTGTCCCTGCCCGGTGAGCGCGTGGGCTTTCTCGCCCTGCACCCGGCCATGGACGATTACGCCGCCGTGCACGCGGCCGTGCTCGGCGCGGGGCGCGCGCTGGGGTATGTGTGCGTGTCGTCGCTGTTCCAGCTCGCCGTGGCCGAGTGCCTCGGCCAGACGGCGGACATCGCGGCCTATGCCGCCAACCGCGAGCTGATCTACGGCGCGCTCACGGACATGGGCTATGCGTGCGCGCGGCCGGACGGCGCGTTTTATCTCTTCCTCAAGTCGCCGGAGCCGGACGCCCGGGCGTTTTGCCGCCGCGCGATGGACTATGACATCCTGCTCGTGCCGGGCGATGATTTCGGCTGCCCCGGCTATGCGCGCCTGGCCTACTGCGTGGCGCGCAGCCAGCTCGAGCGCTCGCTCCCGGCGTTCCGCAAGCTGGCCGGGAGCTACGGCCTGACCAAATAAATTTCGCAAACAAAAAACGGCGTCCCCGAGCCCTCGGGGACGCCGTTTTTGCGCGGATGGTGTCAGGCGTACATGGCGTTGGTGTTCATATAGTCATAGATGACCTTGCCGTGGTGCTGCTCCTGCTTTTGAATGTCGTTGAGCACGCTGCGCGCGTTGGCATCATTGAATTCGAACACGCACGTGTCGTACAGGTGCGAGGCGTGCTTTTCCATTGCGAGCACGTCCGTGCACAGGTAGCAGTCGTTTTGCTTCTGCGGGGTCTCGGTGTTGTTGTAGGTCGCCGTGAACGTCGTCGGCACGGTCGCGGAGTCCGCCGGGGCGGCGACGGTGCCGCCCTCCATCTGCGTGATCGTGTCGAGATGCTGCTGCTCGACCTGCGCGATCTGCTCGAACAGGTTTTTCAGCTGCGGGTCGTTGGCGCTGGCGGCGTGGCGGTTATATTTGTCCACGCATAGCTGCTCCTGCCCTTTGAGATCTTTGAGTAAACTGGCCTCTTTTGGGGTCAACTGCATAAATATCACCTCAGAGCCAGTATGCCCACCGGCGCGGCGGGACATACACCGGCGGAAAAAAACCGGTGGCGTCCGCGCGCAAAATCGGTTATAATCGGGCTGACCCTATGGAAAAGAGAGATGCAGCTATGGCAAAGATTTTTGATATTTCGGACTTTTCCGCGCCGGAGCTGGACGTGTACGCCCGCCTGACGGAAAACCAGCTCGTCAACCGCGCCGACCCGGCAAATGCGCTCTTCATCGCCGAGAGTCCGCTCGTGATCGGCCGCGCGCTCGACGCGGGGTGCGTGCCGGTGTCGTTTTTGATGGAGCGCCGCCACGTGGACGGCAAGGCGCGCGAGATCCTGGCGCGCTGCCCCGCGGACATCCCGGTCTATGCCGCCGAGCTCGACGTGCTCACGCAGCTGACAGGCTTTCATCTCACGCGCGGCATGCTCTGCGCCATGCGCCGCCCGGCACTGCCGGAGGTCGCCGTCCTGTGCGCCAACGCTGCGCGCGTGGCCGTGCTGGAAAACGTGATGAACCCGACGAACATCGGCGCGATCTTCCGCTCGGCGGCGGCGCTCGGCGTGGACGCCGTGCTGCTCACGTCGGCGGGCAGCGACCCGCTCTACCGCCGCGCCGTGCGCGTGAGCATGGGCACGGTCTTTCAGGTGCCGTGGACGTACCTGCCTGAGGACGGCGACTGGCAGCAGACGCTGCACGCGCTCGGATTTCAAACGGCGGCCATGGCGCTGCGGGACGATTCGCTGCGCATCGACGACAAGCGCCTGCGCGCCGTGCCGCGCCTCGCCATCGTGCTCGGCACGGAGGGGGACGGGCTGGCCGCCCGCACGATCGCCGCGTGCGATTACACGGTGCGCATCCCCATGACGCACGGGGTCGATTCGCTCAATGTGGCGGCGGCGAGCGCCGTCGCGTTTTACCAGCTCGCGCTGCTGCGCGGCTAAGACTGTCAAAAAGTGTTACTTTTTGACAAAGAGGCTGCAGTCTGCTGCGCGCATAATTTGTGCGCCGCCGGCGCACAAATTCCACACTTGCAGCCTGAGAAGTATTTTCCCCGACGCACATGTCGCCGGAGAAAATGATCTCACTTTCTTTCGCCGCGCCGGCGGCGAAACTCTACGAGGTTTTGGACAAACTGAACTCCGGCTTCCGTTCTGGAAGCCGGAGTTTTTGTTGTTTTCAGACATCGAACCGGTCGTAGCTTCCGGCGCAGTCGAGGCACAGCTTCTGCCCGCCGACGAGGCGGATCCAGTTGGCGCCCGTCACCTCGCCGCAGCACGCGCACGGGTAGGAGTCAAATAGTTTGGCCGGCTCTGGCAGCGGGATGGTCGCCGGCTTGACGTCGAACAGGTCGGCCGGTTTCTGCGCCTGATAGTAGGCGAAGGATTCCTCGCGCGTCATCCCCTCCGGCCGCGGCCGGAGCACCAGGCGCACGGACTTGCCTGTGGCGCGGTTATAAAACGAGAACGCCTGTTTGCCGCGCATATGAAACAGCAGGTTGCCCTTGCCGATGCTGCACCCGAGCAGCGCCTGAATGGCGTCCACGCCGCAGGCGTCGTTTTCCGCGATGCACACGACCTGCTCGTCGTCGGAGAAGGACAGCTCCAGCAGCTCGGCGGCGTAGCACGCGGCCTTATATCCGATCGTCAGCCCGCCGCAGGCGTGGCCGTGAAATTGTACGCAGGTTTCCCAGTTGGTCATGATCTTGTCTCCTTTTCTTCGTCATCAATGAGCACGAGCCTGTGCCCCTGCACGTCCACGATGCTGCCCGTCACGCCGTAGACGTCCCGCAGGGCGTCGGCGTCGAAGATCTCCGCGCCGCCGTAACGGTACACCTCGCCCTCGCGCAGCAGCAGAAAGCGGTCGCAGAACCGCAACGCGAGGTTCAGGTCGTGGATGACGATCATCGCCGTGAGATTCTGCTCGCGGCACAGGTCGCGCGTGATCTGCAGCACCTGATATTGATTGCGGATGTCGAGATTGCTGGTCGGTTCGTCCAGCAGCAGGAGCGTCGGCTCCTGCGCCAGCGCGCGGGCGAGCATGACCTTCTGCCGCTCGCCGCCGGAGAGCCGGTTGAGGAACCGGCCGCGCATGTCCTCCAGATTCAGATAGCGCATGGCCTCGTGCACGACATGGTGGTCGTGCTCCGTCACGCCCCAGGTCATGTAGGGCCGCCGTCCGAGCATGACCATGTCGTGCACGGTCATCTGTGTGTCGGGCACGTGCTGTGCCACGAAGGCTACGCGTTTTGCGATCTCCCGGTGGGAGAGCGTGAGCAGATCCTCGCCGTCGATACGGCAGTGCCCGCTGTCAGCCGTGAGGATACGGTTCATGCACTTGAGCAGCGTGCTCTTGCCGACGCCGTTGTTGCCGAGCACGGCCAGAAAGTGCCCGGTCTCCAGTTCAAAGCTCACATCGCGGAGGATCGGCCGCCCGCCCTTATAGTGATAGCAGAGATGGTCCACACAGATCATGTCCGGCCCCTCCCCTTGAACAGCAGGTACAAAAACAGCGGGCCGCCGAGAAACGCCGTCAGCGCGCCGATCGGCAGAATGACCGGCATGATGACCACGCGCGCGGCCAGGTCGCTCAGCAGCAGCAGCGCCGCGCCGGCGAGTACGGAGCCGGGGATGAGATAGATATAGTTGTTGCCGACGACCATGCGCACGATGTGCGGCGCAACGAGACCGATGAAGTTGATGAGGCCGACGTGCGACACGATCACCGAGCAGACAAAGCACGTGAGCACAACGTTCGTGAGTGTCAGCCGCCGCACATGGATGCCGAGACTCAGCGCCGTCTCCTCGCCGGAGAGCAGGGCGTTATAGTCCCAGCGGTGCAGGTAGCAGTAGCCGATCAGCAGCAGTACGGCCAGCGCCATGCCGCGCAGGGACTGCCAGTCCGTGCTGCCGAGGTCGCCGAACGTCCAGAATACGAGCGACGAGAGCGCGACCTCGTCGGCAAAGTATTGCAGCAGCGTGGTCGCGCCGGTCAGCATGGAGCTGATGGCGACGCCCGCGAGCACGATGCCCTCCGAGGAGATCTGCTTGAACTGGCTCAGCCCCAGAATGACGGCCGCGACAAGCAGCGAGCCGAGAAACGAGCACAGCGGAATCGCCCAGCTGCCGGCCTGGCTCAGGCCGAGACCGATGATGGCGACGGCTGCGCCGAACGTCGCACCCTGCGACACGCCGAGCGTAGAGGCCGAGGCGAGCGGATTGCGCAGCACGGCCTGCAGGATGCACCCGGCCAGCCCCAGCCCCGCGCCGGCGACCATGGCGGTGCAGATGCGCGGCAGGCGGTTATTGCGGATGACGAGGTTGATCTTCGCGTCCGACGCCCGGCCGAAGATGCCCCGGATGAGCTCGGCGGCGGGCGTGTTGTAAGACCCGGCGCGCAGCGACAAAAAGAACGCGAGCGCCAGAATGGCCGCCAGCAGGATCAGAAAGCGGATGCTTCTGGCGCGGTTGCGGCTGTAGTCGGAATCGTGCGGCTTACTCGCCGAGTGTGATGGCACGGAATGCATACCCGGCCTCCTTCAGATCGGGATAGGGGTTGGAGCCGAGCAGCTCCGTGAAGATCTCGCCGGCCTTGGCCTCGGGGTCAATGTCGGCAAACTGCTCCGGATACAGCACGCAGGCGGCATAATAGGCGTCGGCCAGCGCCGTCTCCAGATTGGAGGCCGAGGAGCGGAACGAGATCTGCGAGTAGACCTTGCCGCTGCGCACGGCGGTGAGGCTGTTATAAAATGCAGGATTCGCCTGATAATCTTCGTTGATCAGGGGCATACCATTGAAGTCCAGGAAGATCACATCCGGGTCCCAGGCGAGCACCTGCTCGGTGTCGATGTTGAACGCGCCGGTTTGCCCGGTCGTGTCGGCGAGGTTTTTGGCGTGGATGAGCGCAAACGGGCCGTAGCCTGCCTCCGTGCCCTCAAAGCCGTGCTGCCCCTTGAAGGACACGCCGCCGACATAGACGGACGGCTTCTGATCGTCTGCAATCTTGGCCGTGCGCGTGTCGAGGTCGGTCTGGATGCCCTTGAGGTACTTGGCCAGCTCCTGCGCGCGCGTTTCCAGCCCGTAGAGCTCGCCGAGCAGACGGATGGTCTCGTAGGCGGCGTCATCGAGCGTGGTGTCGCTGCCGGGCACGACAAAGACCGGGATGCCGGTCTTCGCGCTCAGCTCGTCCGCGTCGCATGAGGCATAGGCACTCATGACGATGACCTGCGGCGCGACGTCGATGATCTGCTCCACGTACGGTTCGCCGTTCGTGCCGGTGACGGGCAGATCCTTGAATTTATCGAAGTTCACGTAGTTATACAGGCGGCTCATGCCGGCCTTGGTCTCGTAGTCCTCCACGCCGACCACGCGGTCAGCCGCGCCGACATAGCAGCTGTAGCGCAGCGCGCCGACGCCGACGCACACGACGCGGTCCACCTGCTTGGGGACTTCCACGGTGCGGTTTTTGCCGTCGGTGAGCGTGCGCACGTCGCCGGAGGCGTCGTCGTTCGTTTTTGCGCCGCAGGCTGTGCAGGCCAGCACCATCAGCACTGCCAGCAACAGGCAGATCCATCTTCGATTTCGCATAGTGTGTGTATCCTCTCTTCCTGTATTTCTCCGTTTTGGAGCATTGTCATTAGTATAACGGACGGCGGCCGAAACTGTAAGCCCCCGTAGGGGATGAAAATATGCGCAGATTTTTCATGAAATATTTGCTGACAGTCGCACGGAAAACGTCTGTTTATCAACGCGAGATACGAAATTGGGTGAAAAACGCGCTGCAAACTGCGGCGTTTTACAATTTTACACGCATTTTACATAAGCGCTCTTTTCGTTTTTACATCCCCTGCTTATCCTGTGAAGCGTAGGGAACAAAAAACCAGAATCAAAATCGAAGTTCGAAAGGAGCACTTCATCTTGAAAAAGATCATTACCATTTTGTGTGCTGCCGTCATGGCGCTCTCGCTGTTTGCGGGCTGCGGCCAGAAGGCGGATGACAACAACACGGCCGCTGCCGGCGGCACGGTCGCGACCGACGGTTCCACCTCGATGGAAAAAGTCATCGGCGCGCTCGGCGAATCCTTCATGGAAGCAAACTCGGGCACGACCTTCACCTATAACCCGACCGGCTCCGGCTCCGGCATCCAGGCCGTCTCCGAGGGCCGCTGCGACATCGGCCTGTCGAGCCGCGCGCTCAAGGACGACGAGAAGGCATCCGGCCTGAAGGAGACCACCCTCGCCCTCGACGGCATCGCCATCATCGTCAACCCCCAGAATCCCGTCAAGGATCTGACTCTGGAGCAGATCGCCAAGATCTACACCGGTGAGATCACCAACTGGAAGGATGTCGGCGGCAACGACGCCGAGATCGTCCTCATCGGCCGCGAGGCCGGCAGCGGCACGCGCGACGGCTTCGAGTCCATCACCGACACGAAGGATGCCTGCCAGTACCGTCAGGAGCTGACCTCCACGGGCGATGTCATCACCACCGTGTCCCAGAACCCGAACGCCATCGGCTATGCTTCTCTGGCTGCCATCAAGGACAGCGTCAAGGCCCTGACCGTCAACGGTGTTGCCCCGACGGAAGCGACCGTCAAGGACGGCACCTACCTCGTGCAGCGTCCGTTCGTCCTCGTGACGAAGGAAGGCGTGGCCCTGAGCGAGACCGCGCAGAAGTTTTTCGACTTTGCGACTTCTGCGGACGCCGCGTCCATCATCTCCGCGGCGGGCGCAGTCCCGGTGGCCTGAGCCACAGACAAGCGTACAGGCGGCTGGTGACCAGCCGCCTTTCACATATACAGAGGTGCTGGATATGAAAAAGAGATCTCAAGTTCTGGAGACGGTCGTGCATGGCGTGTTTCTGCTCCTTGGCCTTATCACCGTCGGGTGTGTGCTGCTCATCAGCGTGTACCTGATCGTCTCCGGCATCCCCGCCATCCAGAAGATCGGGCTCGTCCCGTTTCTGTTCGGCAAGACGTGGGCCTCCACGGCGGCAGAGCCGTCGTACGGCATTTTGCCGTTCATTCTGACAAGTGTATACGGCACGGCCGGGGCCATCGTACTCGGCGTGCCGCTGGGCTTCCTGACGGCCGTGTATCTGGCGAAGGTCGCCCCGCCGCGGCTCAAGACCGTGCTCGAATCGGCCGTGAGCCTGCTGGCCGGCATCCCGTCGGTCGTCTACGGACTTGTGGGTATGCTCGTGCTCGTGCCGGGCATCCGCAAGGTGTTCCACCTGGCGGACGGCGCGAGCCTGCTCGCCGCCATCGTCGTGCTGGCGATCATGATCCTGCCGTCAATCATCAAGGTGTCCGTCACGGCGCTCGAGGCCGTGCCGCCCGAGTATGAGGACGCATCGCTCGCGCTCGGCGCGACGCCCATCGAGACGTATTTCAAGGTTTCCGTCCCGGCGGCGAAGAGCGGCATTGCCGCCGCCGTCGTGCTCGGCGTCGGCCGCGCCATCGGCGAGGCCATGGCCGTCATGATGGTGTCGGGCAATGTGCCGAATATGCCGAGCCTGTTTCAGAGCGTACGCTTTCTGACCACCGCCGTCGCCAGCGAAATGTCCTACTCCAGCGGCCTGCAGCGGCAGGCGCTGTTTTCCATCGCGCTGGTGCTGTTTTTGTTCATCATGCTCATCAACGCCACGCTCAATTTCTTCCTCAAGCGCAATCAGGAGGGGGACAAATGAAAAAGAAAGCCATTTCCGGCGGCCGCAGGGCCTATATCCTTACCATGCGCATCCTCATGGGCGCGGCGGCCGTCATCACGGCGGCGCTCGTGCTGTTTCTGATCGCCTATGTGCTCATCAAGGGCCTGCCGAACGTGTCGTGGACGCTGCTGTCCACCGCGCCGAGCTACCTCTCCGACCGCATCGGCATCCTGCCGGACATTCTCAATACGCTCTATATCGTCATCGCGACGCTGCTCATCGTCCTGCCGCTCGGCGTGGGCGCGGCCATCTACCTGACCGAGTACGCCACGAACCGCCGGCTCATCGGCGCCATCGAGTATGCGGCCGAGACGCTCTCGGGCATCCCGTCCATTATCTACGGCCTTGTAGGCATGCTGTTTTTCTGCCAGTTTCTGAATATGAAAACATCGCTGCTGGCCGGCGCGCTCACGCTCGTCATCATGAACCTGCCGACCATCATGCGCACCACGCAGGAGAGCCTCAAAACCGTGCCGCAGAGCTACCGCGAGGGCGCGTTCGGCCTCGGTGCGGGCAAGTGGCGTGTCATCCGCACCGTGGTGCTGCCCGGCTGCGTGGACGGCGTCATCACCGGCTGCATCCTGTCCGTCGGCCGCATCCTCGGCGAGTCGGCTGCGCTGCTGTTCACGGCGGGCTTTGCCCACGCGCTCAACGACTTTTTCGAGGGACTGAGCAGCGCGGGCGCCACGCTCACCGTCGCGCTTTACGTTTACGCCAAGGAGCAGGGCCGGTTTGATGTGGCCTTTGCCATCGCCGCCATTTTGATGATCCTTACGCTGCTCATCAACGGCGCGGCAACGCTCGTTGAGCGATACTTCAGGAGGAAAAGAAGTCTATGAGTGACATTATGACAGTCCAGGGCCTGGACCTCTGGTACGGAGGCCATCAGGCGCTGCACGATATCAGTATGCACATCTCCGAAAAGAGCATCACGGCGCTCATCGGGCCGTCCGGCTGCGGCAAATCCACGTTTCTCAAAACGCTCAACCGCATGAACGACCTCATCCCGGGCGTGAAGATCACGGGCGATGTGCGCTACCGCGATCAGGACATTTTCGCCCCCGGCACGGACGTCAACGAGCTGCGGCGCGAGATCGGCATGGTCTTTCAGAAGCCGAACCCGTTTCCGATGAGCATCTACGACAACATCGCCTATGGCCCGCGCACGCACGGCATCAAAAACCGCGCCAGGCTCGACGAGATCGTCGAAAAGTCCCTGCGCGGCGCGGCCATCTGGGACGAGGTGAAAGACCGCCTGAAGAAAAATGCCCTCGGTCTCTCCGGCGGCCAGCAGCAGCGTCTGTGCATCGCCCGCGCGCTCGCGGTCGAGCCGGAGGTGCTGCTCATGGATGAGCCCACGAGCGCGCTCGACCCTATCTCCACGTCGAAGATCGAGGAGCTGGCCATGCAGCTCAAGGAACAGTACACGATCGTCATCGTCACGCACAACATGCAGCAGGCGGTGCGTATCTCTGACCGCACGGCGTTTTTCCTGCTCGGCGAGCTTGTCGAGTGCGGCGACACGCAGCAGCTGTTCTCGCAGCCGCAGGATAAGCGCACGGAGGATTACATCACAGGGAGGTTTGGCTAATGAGAAGCCGGTTTGATGAACAGCTTGTGCTCCTGAACAAGGAGATGATCGAGATGGGCGCACTGTGCGAGGAGGTCATCGCGCTCGCATCCAAGGCCCTCACGGAGGCGGATCCGGAGCTGGCGCAGCGCGTCGCGCCGCTTGATGCCGAGATCGACCAGAAGGAGCGCAACATCGAGTCGCTGTGCCTCAAGCTCCTGCTCCAGCAGCAGCCCGTCGCGCGCGACCTGCGCCAGATCTCGGCTGCGCTGAAGATGATCACGGACATGGAGCGCATCGGCGATCAGGCCGAGGACATTGCGGAGATCATCCAGTTTCTCGCCGGCCGTTCGGCGGAAAATGACGATCTGCTGCGCGAAATGGCGCTCTCGACCATCCATATGGTCACAGAAAGTGTTGACGCCTACGTCAAGCATGATACAATGCTGGCAGAGACGGTCATCGCCGAGGACGATGTCGTGGACAACGCCTTCGACGAGGTCAAGCGCCGGCTGATCGACAAGATCGCCGCCCACCCCGACGACGGGGAGTACGCGCTCGACCTGCTCATGATCGCCAAATACTTCGAGCGCATCGGCGACCACGCGACGAACATCGCCGAGTGGGTGATCTTTTCGGTCACCGGGGTACACAAGGAGGGGTAAGCCATGATCTGGTGTGTGGAGGACGACGCCAGTATCCGCGACATTGAGGTCTATACGCTCTCATCCACGGGGTTTGACGCCCGCGGTTTTGAAGACGGCGTGTCATTCTGGTCGGCGCTCCAGACGGAGAAGCCCGATCTGGTGGTGCTCGACGTGATGCTGCCCGGCGTGGACGGCATCGAGCTGCTGCAGCGCATGAAGGCGTCGGCGGAGCTGCGCACCATCCCGGTCGTCATGGCCACGGCCAAGGGCGCGGAGTATGACAAGATCCGCGGCCTCGACCTCGGCGCGGACTATTACCTCGTCAAGCCCTTCGGCGTGATGGAGCTCGTGTCCTGCGTCAAGGCGGTGCTGCGCCGCTGCCAGCCGGAAAAAGCTGCACATCAGCTGCGCAGCGGCGGGCTCGTCGTCGATCTCGAAGCACACACGGTCACGGTCGACGGCGCGCGCGTCGCGCTTACGTATAAAGAATTTGAACTCCTGCGCCTGTTTCTGTCCCATCCGGGCATGGCGTTCACGCGCGACCAGCTCTTTCAGGAGATCTGGGGCATGGACTACTGCGGCGAGACCCGCACGGTCGACATGCACATCCGGACGCTCCGGCAGAAGCTCGGCCCCTACGGACGGCGGATCGAAACGGTGCGCAATGTTGGCTACCGCATGGAGGCAACGACATGACCAAAAAGATCTTTCAATCCATCCTGCTCGTGGCCGGGTGCGTGCTGCTGGCGAGCCTGCTGATCATCATGGGCTTTTTGTACGATTATTTCGGCGGCGTGGAGGAAAACCAGCTGCGCGACGAGCTGAGTCTCGCCGCAGCGGCCGTCGAGGACGGCGGCGCGGACTATCTGTCCCAGCTGACGGCCGACCGCTGCCGCCTGACATGGATCGCGGCCGACGGCAGCGTCCTGTACGACACGAAGACCAACGCCGAGAGTCTTGAGAACCACGCCTTGCGCGCCGAGGTCAGCCAGGCGCTGGCCACCGGTACCGGCGAGAGCACGCGCTATTCCTCGACGCTCATGGAAAAGACCATGTACTACGCCCAGCGTCTGGACGACGGCACGGTGCTGCGCATTTCCATCAGCCGCGCGACGGTCGGCATGATCGCCGTCGGCATGATCCAGCCGCTGCTGATCGTGCTCATCGTGGCGCTCATCCTCTCCGGCTTGCTGGCCAGACGGCTGTCGCGGCGCATCGTCGACCCGCTCAACAGCCTCGATCTCGAGCACCCGCTCGACAACGATGCCTACGAGGAACTCTCTCCGCTGCTCAAGCGCATCCACCACCAACACGTCGAGATCCAGACGCAGCTGCGCGAGCTGCGCGAAAAGACCGACGAGTTCACGCAGATTACCGGCAGCATGCGCGAGGGCCTTGTCCTGCTCGACGAGCACGGCAGCATCCTGAGCATCAACGCCGCGGCGCAGGCGCTCTTCGGCGCGGACGCGCAGTGCGTGGGCCGTGATTTTCTCACCATCGAGCGCAGCCACGAGATCAGCGCCGCCATTCAGGCCGCCGCTGCGGACGGCCACAGTGAGGTGCGCGCCGAGCGCGCGGGCCGCGTGTATCAGTTCGATATCAGCCGCATCACGTCCGACGGGAAATTCCTCGGCACGGTCATTCTGGCCTTTGACATCACGGAGCAGGAGTTTGCCGAGCGCAACCGCCGCGAGTTCACGGCGAATGTCTCGCACGAGCTCAAAACGCCGCTGCAGGGCATCATCGGCAGCGCCGAGCTGATCGAAAACGGCATGGTCAAGCCCGACGATCTGCCGCGCTTCGTCGGCCACATCCACGCCGAGGCCGCGCGCCTCGTCACGCTCATCGACGATATCATCCGCCTGTCCCAGCTCGACGAGGGCGACGCCATGCCGACGGAGCCGGTCGACCTGCTCGCCGTGTCGCAGGAGGCGGCGGAGAACCTGCACGACGCCGCAGCCGCGCGCAACGTGACGGTCAGCGTCACGGGGCAGCCGGCCGTCCTGCCCGGCGTCCGCCGCCTGATCTATGAGATCGCCTATAACCTCTGCGACAACGCCATCAAGTACAACCGTGACGGCGGGCGCGTGGACGTGACGGTCGCGGCCGATGCTGGCGGCAGCAGCATCACCGTTGCCGACACCGGCATCGGCATCGCGCCGGAGCATCAGGGCCGTGTGTTCGAGCGCTTCTACCGCGTGGATAAGAGCCACTCCAAGGCGTCCGGCGGCACGGGCCTCGGCCTGTCGATCGTCAAGCACGCCGTGCAGTATCACCGCGGCCGCATCGAGCTTGAGAGCACGCCCGGCACGGGCACGATCATCCGTGTCGTGTTCCCGAACCCGTGACCCGGTATGGAAAAACAGAGCGGACTTCCGGCTGCGGAAGTCCGCTTTTTTCTGCCCCGCAGGGCTTGACACCCGGGCGGGGCGGTGTTATCATGCAGTTGATGTTAAACATATCTAACCAATCGGCTTTTCAAGGAGGCCATCCCATGTATCAGATCACACTGGGGATCGACGGCATGATGTGCGGCATGTGCGAGAGCCACATCAACGATGCGGTGCGCAATGCCTTTCCGGTCAAGAAGGTCTCGTCCTCGCACGGCAAGGGCCAGACGGTCATCCTCTCCGAAACGGAGATCCCGGAGGCGGAGCTGCGCCCGGTCATCGCCAAGACGGGCTACGAGCTCACGAGCTACGTCTGCGCCCCGTATGAGAAAAAGGGCCTGTTCCACCGGCACTGAACATAGCCGAACAGGACAAGCGGCACGCGGCGGTCATCTGACCGCCGCGTGCCGCTTCTTTTTATTTCGGCTCAAAGCCGTGCTCCATGCAGTACACGCGCAGGATGGCTGCCTGCGTTTTCGCGTCCGGGATGCGCCCGGCGAGCACGTCGCGCGCAAGCTCGTCGAGCGGCACGGCCTGCAGGTTGAGAAATTCATCGTCGTCGAGCTGCTGCTCGCCGAAGGTCAGGCCGCGGGCGAGGTACATCCAGATGACCTCGTCCGAGTACGCGGCGGCGGGGTAGAACGGGCCGAGCGGGATGAGTTTGCGCGCCGTGATGCCGGTCTCCTCGCGCAGCTCGCGGCGCGCGGCGGCCTCGGGCGCTTCGTCGCGGCTGTCGCGCTTGCCGGCGGGAATCTCCGTGATGACCTCGTTCACCGGGTAGCGAAACTGCCGCTCGACGATCACGCGGCCGTCGTCGAGCAGCGGCACAATGCACACAGCGCCCACGTGGCGCGATAATTCGCGCGGCGCGGTGCCGCCGTTGGGCAGGCGCACGGTGTCGCGGTAAAAGTCGAGAATGCAGCCGCTGTAGATCTTTTCGGATGTGAGTTTGGTTTCGGTCAGGTTGTCCATGGCGCGCCTCCTTACAGGCCGAGGATCTGCAGCGTGCGCGTGTCGGGCTGCCCGCCGAAGAATTTATCGAGCACGGCGGAAAACACCGGCTCGTCCGGCGCGGCGGCCGCGAAGAGCGTCATGCTCGAGCGCAGCTTCAGGTCGTCCGGAAAGCCGAACACGGCCGTGGGGTCGCTCTCGTCGAGTGCCAGCAGGGCGCTGCTGATCTCCAGCAGGTGCGCGCGCAGCGTCGGCTCGCGCAGATAGGCCCGCGCCTCATCGAGCCCGGAGATGGCATAGTACTGCGACGTGCTGCTCATGCCCAACCCCGCGACCTGCGGGAAGATGTACCAGATCCAGTGGCTGCGCTTGCGGCCGTTTTGGATCTCGCGCAGGGCGGCGGCGTAGTCCCGGCGCTGTGCGGTGAGAAAACGATCAAGATCATACATGGTATTGCCCTCCTTACGTGGGAATGAACGGGTCGTTCGCCTCTGATTATGCCCCTTTTCGACCGGCCTTGTCAAGCGCGGCGGCCGCGCAGATCGGGTTTTACAATGCGCGCCGGCTGCGTTACAATAGGTCTGCTGAGAAAGGAGCGTTCCCATGAACATGACATTGGAGACCATCCGGGCGGCGCACGCGCGCATCGCCCGCTATATTGTCCGGACGCCGCTGCTGCGCCTGCCGGCGCTCGACGATGCCCTCGGCTGCGAGGTGTATGTCAAGGCCGAGTGTATGCAGCGCACGGGCGCATTCAAGCTGCGCGGCGCGATGAACAAGATCCTCACCCTGACGGACGCCGAGCGCGCCCGCGGCTTTGTCGCGGCGTCCTCCGGCAACCACGGCCGCGCGGTGGCCTATGCCGCGCAGCGCTTCGGCACGCACGCCTGCATCGTCATGCCGGAGACCGCGCCCGCCGTCAAGCAGGCGGCCATCCGCGCACTGGGCGCGGAGCTCGTGCTGTGCGAGGCGTCCGAGCGGTTCGACGTTGCGGCGCAGCTTTGTGCCGAGCGCGGCGCGACGATGGTGCCGCCGTTCAATGACGAGGCGGTCATGGCGGGGCAGGGCACCGTCGGGCTGGAGATCCTGGCCCAGTGCCCGGAGATCGATGCAGTCGTCGTCCCGGTCAGCGGCGGCGGGCTCATCGGCGGCGTGTCCACGGCCGTCAAGGCGCTCGTGCCGCGCGTGCGCGTGTTTGGCGCGGAGCCGGCCGCGCTGCCGCGCTATACGGAGAGCCTGCGCGCCGGGCATCCGGTGCGGGTGGAGCAGAAGCGCTCAGTCGCGGACGCGCTCGTCGCGCAGATGCCGGGGGATGTGTGCTTCCCGTATGTGGCGGCAAATACCGACGGCTTTGCGGCCGTTGCGGATGATGCTACTCTTCGCGGCATGAAGCTGCTGCTTCTGGAGGGCAAGCTGCTGTGCGAGCCGTCGTCCGCCATCGGCATCGGTGCGGCGCTGTGCGGCCGGCTCCCGGTGCGGGAAGGGGACAAGGTCTGCTTTGTCGTCAGCGGCGGCAGCGTCGCGCTCGAGCAGCTGCACCAGCTCGAGGACGTCAGGCTCTGACAGACAGCAAATATCCGCCCCGGCGCACCTTCCGTCAGAAGGGCGCGTCGAGGCGGATGCTGTCTCGGGTCGTTATTTGCTGCTTGCGAGCGCCTGATCGATGAGCTCGTTGAGCTTCTTTGCATGATCGGGCGCGGTGATCGCGCCGACGATCGGCTGGCCGACGATGTTGCCGTTTTTGTCAACGACGTATGTGGTCGGGAACGAGTACAGGCCGGCGGTGAACTTACCGGCCTCGCTGTCGGAGGCGAACCAGAGGTTGGAGTAGGTCACGCCCTTTTTCGCCAGAATGTCCTTCGCCTCGGCGATGGCGGTCTTGTCGCCGTCGAGCGTGAAGGAGTTGATGCCGACGACCGCGCCGCCCTTCGCGGCGAGGTCCTTGTTGAGCGCCTCAAGGTCGGCCAGCTCACCAACGCACGGGTTGCAGGTGGTGAACCAGAAGTTCACGACCGTGACGCTGTTGCCGGCGAAGAGCTTGCTGCTGTCGACGTCATTGCCGTCGAGATCCTTGCCCTGAAAGCTCGGGAATTTCATCAGGTCGCTGCCGGAGGCGGTCATGCCGGCCTCCTCCGCGCTCACGCTGTCACCTGTGCCGGGCGTCGTGCCGCAGCCGGGATACTTCTGCTCGAGGATGGTGAGCTTGCCCTCGATCTCCTTGATCTGCTCGGCACCGGCCTTGAGCGTCTTGAGCTCGTCGGCCGAGAAGCCGTCCTTCGCGCTCTCGATCGTGGCGAGCAGGAAGTCGCCGTAGTTCGTGCCGTCCTCGATCATGGGGCTGTTTTTGTTGGCAGACAGAAACACCTTGTTCCAGAGGTCGGAGTTTGCGGCGAGAATGTCGTTTTCCTTCTGCATGAGCTGCTGATAGAGCTTGGCCGCTTCGTCGGCGCTGCTCGGCTCGGTCGCGATCAGGGCCGCGATGTCGGCGCTGCCGTTCGCCTTGTCCTTGCCTTTGCCTGACGAGCACGCCGCGAGACTGAACACCAGCGTAAGCGCGAGCAGGAGCGTCACGAGCTTGGTCATTTTTTTCGTCTTCATCATGATTCCTCCGTTTGATTTTGATGGTTGCTTACTTGCTTCGGATTCGTGTTTCCGTTCAGGCCGAAACCATAGCGGAAGCGGATGGCCTCCGTGGGGCAGGCGCGGATGCACTTGCCGCAGCGGATGCACTCCGTGTCGTTGGGGGACTTGGTGATGTCCACGTCCATCTGGCAGGTGCGCGCGCATTTGCCGCAGGAGACGCACTTGCCCGTGTCGACCTGAATGCCGAGCAGGGAGACCTTGTTCATCAGCGCGTAAAACGCGCCGAGCGGGCAGATCCACTTGCAGAACGGGCGGAAAAACAGCACGCTCAAAACGACGACCGCGATCAGAATGATCAGCTTGCGCGTAAACAGCGCGCCCAGCGCTGCGCGGATGCTCTCGTTTGCGGCGGCAAGCGGGATCGCACCCTCGAGCACGCCCTGCGGGCAGATATACTTGCAGAAATACGGGTCTCCCATGCCCACGTCGTTGACGATGAGCGCTGGCAGCAGTACCACGGCCAGCAGCAGGATGACGTATTTCAAATAGGTCAGCGGCCTGAGCTTTTTCGTCGACAGCTTTTTGCCCGGGATCTTATGCAGCAGCTCCTGCAGCCAGCCGAACGGGCACAAAAAGCCGCAGATGAACCGCCCGAACAGCACGCCGAGCAGGATCAGAATGCCGGTGATATAATACGAAAAGCGGAATTTGGACGAGCCGACCACCGCCTGAAACGCCCCGATCGGGCACGCGCCCGATGCCGCCGGGCAGGAATAGCAGTTCAGGCCGGGCACGCAGACGGTCTTGCCCTTGCCCTGATAGATGCCGCCCTTGAAGAAGTTTGGCAGGTGGATGTTGGTCAGCAGCGTCGCCGCCGCCTGGATCCAGCCGCGAAACCGGCTCAAGAGCAGGGAAACAGACTGTTTTTTCTTATCCAATGCCGACACACTCCAAGCACAGCCGGATCGCCTTGCTGAGCACGGCACCGGCCTCGCCGCGCAGCGCGCCGAAGCACACCATGGCGATGCCTGCAGCGATCAGCAGAACCTGCACAACGGCTTTCTTCGCACGAAACACCCGGATCACTCCCTTCTGTTTGCCCCATGATACCATGGCGCAGATAAAATCTTCGTTAAGAACGGAAACTTAACAGAGATTTTATGCCTTTGTGTTATCATATAACAAAGTTAACAAAGTCGGACATTCGTAAATACGCACGAGGAGAATGGTATGCATATTTTGGTTGTGGAAGATGAAAAGACGCTCTGCGACACGATCGCGCGCAGTCTGCGGCGGCTTGCCTACAGCGTGGACTGCTGCTATGACGGGCAGAGCGCCGCGGAGATGCTCGCCGTCGAGCGCTTTGATCTGGTCGTGCTGGATCTGAACCTCCCCGGCGAGGACGGTATGACGGTGCTCCGGACGCTGCGCGAGCGCGACCGCGACACCAAGGTGCTGATCCTGTCGGCGCGCTGCGAGGTCGCCGATAAGGTGGCGGGGCTCGATGCAGGCGCAAACGACTATCTCACCAAGCCCTTTCACCTCGATGAGCTCGCGGCGCGCATCCGCAGCCTGACGCTGCGCCGCTTTACGCAGAGCGACGTGGTCCTGACCTGCGCCGAGCTGTCGTTTGACACCAAGGCGCGCACGGCATCCGTGCGCGGCGAGACGCTGTCGCTCACGCGCAAGGAGACGGGCATCCTCGAATACCTGCTGCTGCATCAGGGGCGGCCGGTCAGTCAGGAGGAGCTGCTGGAGCACGTGTGGGACAGCGGGGCGGACGGCTTCGGCAACTCCATCCGCGTGCATATCTCCGCACTGCGGAAAAAGCTGCGCGCCGCCCTGGGCTATGACCCCATCCGCAACCGCATCGGCGAGGGCTATGTTATGGAGGCGCAGACATGAAGCGGCTATCTTTGCAGTGGCGCATCACGCTGATGACGGCGGCGCTGATCGGCGTGACGTGCGTGCTCATGAATTGCCTGATCGGCTATTCCGGCAAGCGGTACATGGACGCGATCGGCAGCGGCATCTCGGCTTACAGCGAGATCGAGTCCGGCGCGCCCGACGCCTTCGACCCGCAGAGCAAACAGCCGGATGACGAGCTGACGATCATCATCAGCGGCGCGCAGGCGGCCTTCGGCGTCACGAACTGGTACATCACGGCGGCGGTCACGCTCATCGGCGGCGTGCTCGCGTATTTTGTCAGCGGCCGCGCGCTGCGTCCGCTGCGCAGTTTTGCAGCGCAGGTGGAAAACATTCAGCCGAGCAATCTGGCGCAGTGCAAGGTCAGCGAGGACGTGCTGCCGGAGTTTCAGCGCTTCAGCCGCTCGTTCAACGGCATGATCGACCGCCTGGACGCGGGCTTCACGGCGCAGCGGCAGTTTACGGGCAACGCTGCGCACGAGCTGCGCACGCCGCTTGCGCTGATGCAGGCGCAGCTTGAGCTGTTTTCCGCCGAGCACGCGGACGTCACGCCCGAAACGGCGGCGTTTTTGAGCCTGCTGCAGGAGCAGACGGAGCGTATGGCGCAGATGACGAAGATCCTGCTGGAGATGAGCGAGCTGCGCACCGTGCCCTGTGACGACCGGGTCGAGCTCGCGCCCATGATCGAGGAGATCTTCACCGATCTCGCGCCGCTTGCAGAGAGCAAGTGCATCGCGCTGGAGGCCGACGGCGGCGCTGTGCTCACCGGCAGCGACCCGCTGCTGTACCGGCTGCTGTTCAACCTGACCGAAAACGCCATCCGTTACGGCCGGCCGGACGGGGCGGTGCGCATCGCGGTCAGCGAGGCGGACGGGAATGTACAGATCCGCGTCAGTGACCACGGTCCCGGCATCCCGGAGGCATACCGGGAGAGCGTTTTCCAGCCGTTTTTCCGCGTGGACAAGTCGCGTAGCCGGGCACACGGCGGCGTCGGGCTCGGTCTGTCGCTTGTGTGGGAGATTGCCGCGCTGCACGGCGGCACGGTGCAGATCGAGCGCAGCGGCGCGGACGGAACGGTCATGCTCGTGACGCTGCCGCGCGACGGCAAAGAAGCATAAAACAAAGGCGGCAGCCGGATAGCTCCGGCTGCCGCCTACAGTTTGTCCAAAAACCTCGTAGAGTTTCGCCGCCGCAGTGGCGAAAGAAGGTCAGATCATTTTCTCCGGCGACATGTGCGGCGGAGAAAATACCGCTCAGGCTGCAAGTGTGGAATTTGTGCGCCGGCGGCGCTCAAATTATGCGCGCAGCAGACTGCGGCCTCTTTGTCAAAAAGTAATACTTTTTGACAGTCTCAAAGGCGGCAGCCGGATAGCTCCGGCTGCCGCCCGTTTTTTGTTCGTGCCTTACCAGATGTCGAGCACGTGCTGCATCAGCAGGCTCATGCCCGCGATGCCGACCCAGCAGCAAAAGCCCATGATGAGCGGCTTGCCGCCGGTTTTGACGAGCTTGACGATGTTCGTGTTCAGGCCGACGGCGCACATGGCCATCACGATCAGGAACTTGCTGAGCGTCTTGAGCGGGGTGAACACGCTTGCCGACACGCCGGCGCTCACGCAGATGGTCGTGATCACGGACGCGAGCAGGAAGTAGAGGATGAACATCGGGAAGATCTTCTTGAAATTCACCTTTGTGCCGTCGGTTTTGGCGCGTTTCGTGCGCACGAAGGCGAGCACGAGCGTGATCGGGATGATGGCGAGCGTGCGCGTGAGCTTGACGGTCACGGCCTTGTCGAGCGTCTGGCTGCCGAGCCCATAGAGCGAGTCCCACGTGGAGGCCGCGGCCGTGACGGACGACGTGTCGTTGATGGCCGTACCGGCGAAGATGCCGAACGCCTCGCCGTTCGTGGTCGAGAAGCCGAGCAGCGCACCGAGCGCGGGGAAGAAGATGGCGGCGAGCATATTGAAGAAGAAAATGACGGAGATCGCCTGCGCGACTTCCTCATCGTCCGCGTCGATGACGGACGCGGTCGCCGCGACGGCCGAGCCGCCGCAGATCGACGAGCCGACGCCCACGAGCGTCGAGATCTTGCCGGGGATGTGCATCAGCTTGTGCAGCAGCCACGCCACGACGAGTGACGTCGTGATCGTCACGAGGATGATCGGCAGCGACTGCTTGCCGGTCTGCCAGATGACGGACAGGTTCATGCCGAAGCCGAGCAGGATGACGGCGTACTGCAGCACCTTTTTCGACACGAACGAGATGCCGGGCTGCGCCGCGCTCTTGTCGTGCCAGAGCAGCGTGACGATCATGCCAGCGAGGATGCCGAACACCGGGCCGCCGACGATCGGAAACCGCTGCCCGAGCAGCCAGCAGGGCACGGCCATGACGAGGCACACGAGGATGCCTTTCCAGTTTTTCTGAATGAAGTTCATAGTGGGTCGAGGATTCCTTTCTCTCCATGCGTTGTTTGCAGAGAGCATCATAGCACACCTGAACGATAAAGAAAAATGATTTCTATTTATCAAATGATAATTTTGTGTTATCATTAGCTGAAAACCTACAGGAAAGAGGGATGCCCATGCTGGATTTTCGCGTCGAGACGTTTCTGGCCGTGTGCCGGCACATGAATTTTACGAAGGCGGCGCGTGAGCTCAACATCACGCAGCCCGCGGTCTCGCACCATATGCACTATCTGGAACAGGCTTACGGTACGGCGCTGTTTCAGCACAACGGCAAGCGCCTGCAGCTGACCGAGGCGGGGGAGATCCTGCGCCGCACGCTGATGACGATGAAGCACGACGAGCAGCACCTGCAAAAGCGCATGCAGCAGGTCGCCTCCGGCACGCGCGACTATTCGTTCGGCGCGACGCTCTCGGTCGCGGAGTTCATGATCAACGAGGCGCTCGGCCGGTTTCTGCGCCTGCACCCGGACAGCCACATTCAGATGCAGGTGGCGGATACGAAAGTGCTGCTGAGCAAGCTCGATTCCGGTGAGCTGGATTTTGCGGTCGTCGAGGGTGACTTTCCGAAGGCGGAGTATGATTTTTTCGTCTTCGGCACGGAGGAGTATGTCGCCGCCGGAGACCCGGAGAAGGCCGCGCGCTACCGCGGCCGCCCGCTGACGGACCTGCTGGGTGAGCCGTTGCTGCTGCGCGAGGAGGGCTCGGGCACGCGCGTGATCCTGGAGTATTACCTGAAGGAGCACGGCCTGGCGGCGGCGGATTTTGCCCGCACGGTCGAGATCGGCAACATCGGCGCGATCAAGACTCTGCTCAAAAGCGGCTACGGCGTGTCGTTTCTCTACCGCGCGGCCATCCGCCCGGAGGAGGCGGCGGGTACGCTCGGCGTGATCGCGTTGAGTGACTTTGAGCTGCGGCACGACATTATGTTCCTGTTTCCGAAAAACAGCAATTTCCGCGCCGATTATACGACCATTTTCCGCGAGCTGCGCGCCTGCGCCGAAGAAACCGGCGGCGCGTGACCCCACACTGCCGCAGCAAAAAGGAAGCCACCGCAGCGCATGATGCGCTGCGGTGGCTTTTCAATTCACGTTTCGTCAGCTTTTGACCAATGCCACGGCGACCTCTATATGCTCCGTGTGCGGGAACATATCGACCGGCTGCATCCGCTCGACGCGGTAGCCGTGCCGGGTGAGATAGCCCAGGTCGCGCGCGAGCGTCTCCGGGTTGCACGACACGTACACCACCCGCTCCGGCCCGACGGCCGTCACGGCGGCGAGAAAGCGCTCGTCGCTGCCGGCGCGCGGCGGATCGAGGATGATGACGTCGGCGTGCTCGCCGGCTTTGGCCATGCCCTGCAGGAAGTCGCTCGCGTCGGCCGTGTAGAAGCGGACGTTGTCCGCGCGGTTCGCCTTCGCGTTGCTGATCGCGTCGCGCACGGCGTCGCGGTTATTTTCCACGCCGATCACGCGCGCGGCGTTCCGGCTGGCGAAGATGCCGATCGTGCCGGTGCCGCAGTAGGCGTCCACGACGGCCTCTTTGCCGGTCAGCCCGGCGTAGTCGAGCGCCGTGCGGTAGAGCACCTCCGTCTGCACGGGGTTGACCTGATAAAACGCGCGCGGCGAGATGCGGAACGTGAAGTCCCCGAGCTGCTCGCGGATATAGCCCGGCCCATAGAGCACCTCGCTGTGGGGCCCGAGCACAAGGCTCGTCTGCCCGGCGTTGATGTTCTGCACGATGGTCGTGATGTCCGGGTGTCGCTGCAGCAGCGCGCGCACGAAGTTGCGCTTGCCGGGCAGCATGCCGTGCGCCGTCACGAGCACGACGAGGATCTCCCCGCTGCGCCAGCCGCGCCGCACGAGCACGTGCCGCAGCGTGCCGCGGCCGGTGTCCTCGTCATAGGGACGGATCTTGAAGCTCTTGAGCAGGCCGCGGATCGTGACAATGATCTGGTCTGCGACCGTGTCCTCGATCATGCAGTCGCTGACTGGCACGATCCGGTGCGAGGCCGACTGGTACACGCCCGAGATGATCTGCCCCTGCCGGTTGACGCCGAAAGCGGCCTGCACCTTGTTGCGGTAGTGGTAGGGATCTTTCATGCCGATGATCTCCTCCACGTGGCCGAAGCGGCCGAGCAGGCGGATGGCCGTCGCCTGTTTGAGATGCAGCTGCTCGTCATACGACAGGTTCTGCAGCTGGCAGCCGCCGCACTTTTTTGCGAGCGGACATACGCGCGCTGGGGTGTTTGCCATGGTCATGACCTCCGGTCTTGTGAACTCTTTTCTTTATCCTAGCACATCACTCGTCGCTTTTCCACACGGTTTTTGCGCGCGGCAGGTCCCACTCGAAGTGCGCCGCGGCGCAGCGGATGACGATGACGACGACCACGCTGGTCAAGATCGCGCCCGCGCCCTGCCAGACCTGCTGCAGCAGCAGATAGAGAATGCCGCCCGCGATGGACGCGCTGGCGTAGATGTGCTTGCGCAGGATGTAGGGCATATCCCCGGCGAGGATATCGCGCAGCACGCCGCCGCCCGTGCCGGTCAGCAGGCCGACAAACACCAGCAGCAGCGGGTCGGTGCACCCGGCGAGCGTGGTGGCGGTGTTCATGCCCGTGATCGTGAAGATGCCGAGCCCGGCCGCGTCCATGATGAGCATGAGCGCGTCGAACACACGCTTGCTGCGGCCGATGATCCGGCGCACGAACGGGAAAAACAGCACGACCGACACGCCGAGCGCGACGAGCAGATAGATCGGGTCCTGAAATGCGCGCGGCGGCGTCAGCCCCACGACGAGATCGCGCAGAATGCCGCCGCCGACGGCCGTCGTGATGCCCAGCAGCCCCACGCCGAAAATGTCCATATGCTTTTCAATGCCGAGCACCGCGCCGCTGACGGCGAACGCGACCGTCCCGGCCAGCTCGAGCAGAAAGAGGAAGGTTTCCATCGTCATGACCTCCGAAAAAAGAGTACACCCCCGCCGTGGTGCAGGTGTGTACTCTGTCCTTTTACCTGAAAGATTGGCCGCGCGGCCTTGCTTCTTCGGTGCGGAATCGTCTCTCCAGAGCTCCGTCAGCCACCGGTCCTTTTGCCTGAGAGTGTCACTCCTTCGGCGGCCGCAGCGCTCTCCCGGCGGCATCTTACGGCATCCATCTCCGACAGTATAGCAGATGCGGCGAAATTTGCAATGCCGAATTTTTTCGTGTACACTGTTTGCAGAATGAATGGGAGGGATGCGCATGAAACGAATTTTCTGCGGCCTGTTGTGCGCAGCGGCGCTGCTGCTGACGGCCTGCGGGCAAAAGACGGCAGCACAGGCCGAAGCTGCGGCAGACCCCGCCGTCGCGGCGGCGCAGCGGTATCAGTCCATGGTGCAGGCGGTCGGCGACGGCACGCGTGCGGGCGTCGATCTCACGGACGCGCAGATCGCGCAGGCGGTGGCGCAGCTCTCGGACGCAGGACTCACGGCCGTGCACGTGGACGCGGCCGACCCGGTCACGCACCCGGAGACGGTGACGGCGTTCTGGGATGCGCGCGCGGCGGGGCAGACGGCCGAGGCCGCGCTCTACGAGGTCTGCCGCGACGGCGGGCTGCTGTGCCACACGCTGCGGTTCGCGGACGGTGCGGACACCGTCACGCGCACGCGCGTCGCCTGGCGCGACGGGGCGTTTTCCGTCAGCTACACCGATACGTATGCCGTCACGTCCCTGACGCTCGACGGCGGGCGGCTGACGTATGTCTATGACATGCCCGACAATCCGCCGGGCACAAATCATGACGGCCACATCGACACGCAAAAGACGTTCACCATTGCATAAACAGCGGCTGCGCGCCCCGTTTGGGGCGCGCAGCCGCTTCCTTTTATCTTATGCGCGGCGGGCGTCGGCTGCCGCCGCAGTGTGCAGCAGCGCGGCCTGCGCCAGCAGCTCCATGCCGTCTGCCGCCTGCGGGTAGCGCGCGGCGAGGCCGAAGTGCGCGAACGCGGCGCACAGCTGCGCGCTGTCGAGTACGACGCTGTCGTTGCCGCGGGCCAGCTCCAGCTCGATGATCGAGCGCAGCACCTGCTCGCTGCACGCCTTCTCCGGCTGCACGCAGCCGAGCAGCGCCTGCACGGGTGCGTCGGGATAGCTGCAATAGAGTCCGTAGCGCCGCGCGGCGATGCCGTAGCCGTTGGCGGCGCGCACGCCGGGTGTGCACAGCACGCTCGCGCGCTGCCGCAGCTTGCCGACGAGCTGCTGCAGCGCCGGCCCGGAGACGCCGAGTGTCGGGATGCCGACGGCCGCCGTGATCTCCTCGCAGAAAACGCCGGCACTGTCCGGCGCGGCGATGACCGTGCAGCCGGAGGCGGCCAGCATCTCCGCCGCGGCGCGCAGCTGCGGCAGGGGCGGCTGCGTGGACGCCCCGCACAGATACGGTTCGCAGTCGGGCACGGCGGCCGGGCTCAGCGGCAGCAGGGCGGCGGGGTCCGCGCCCAGCGCCTGCACGCGGCGCAGGAACTGTGTGACGGCGGCCGGGTCTGCGCTGAGCACGCCGATGCGTGGAAGATCGTTTGTCTGCATAATGGGCATCTCCTGACGAAAAAAGTCTCCGCGAAGCGGGTATGGCCCCATCTTAGCGGAGACTGTGATCCGTCCGGCAACGCTTTGGCATCCAAACGGCATCATTGGGCGTTGAAATACAAAGTATTTTTCACGCGCCATGCCGGCAGGGAAAAGGCTGTGTCGGCGTCCGGGTCATAAAACTGCAGGTAGTCGGTGATGCTGCTGTCCATGCCGTCGTTGTAACTGCCCTCGTTTCCGGCGTTGAGCAGCTGCAGGGGAACGGTGTTTCCACCGCTTGTGCGCAGACCGAGCATTTTTTTCGCCGCTTCCGGCATCGGGATCTGCACCTCGTCGTACGGCACGCCGAGCGCGGCCGCGACCGTGGCGCCGACGCGGGTTTCAAACACGCGCAGCAGGTAATCCCACAGATCGTTCTGCCGGATCTGGAAGCCGAAGTCATGGGCGAATTCATAACTGAGCGCCAGCACGCAGCCGGTCGCGTCGTCGAGCAGGAACGACGCCGTGTCGCCGCGCGGATTGCTCAGCGTGATGCCCCAGAGGACGAAGCCGTTGCCGTAGCTCGCGTACTGGACGGTCGCGCCCTCCTCCACGGAAAAGCCGCCGCCGAACAGCGCACTGTCCTTTTCCAGCGCGCCCAGAAGGTCCTGCGCGTACTGCGTCATCTCGGCCAGCGTGTGCGCCGCGGCGCTCTCGTCGAGCTCGACGGGATCTTCGGCGCCGTAAAACAGGTTCTGCATGCCGTCGGTCAGCTTCTGGCGCAGGATGCTCGCCGCGCCCTGCGCGTCGCCGGTGCTGAGCGAAAACGCCGTGTCCTGATCTGTGCGGTCGAGCCGCGCGGCCACGAGGTTCGGCAGAAAAAAGCCGCCCGCCGCGATCGCCAGCACGAGCACGACGGCCACGGCGGTGCGCATCCATGGCTTCATACGCGGCCTCCTTTCAGCTCCACGGTCACGACCGTGCCATTGCCGACACGGCTCTCAAACTGCATCGTGCCGCCGTGCAGCTGCACGATCTCGTTGCACAGCGACAGGCCGAGGCCCGCGCCGCCCTGTGCGCGCGAGCGCGACTTGTCCACGCGGTAAAACGCCTCCGTCAGGTGCGTGAGCGCCTCCGGCGGGATGCCGCGGCCGTTGTCGAGCACGCGCACGCGGCAGCCGTCGGGCAGCATCTCCTGCCAGACGTAGATGTTGCCGCCGCTGTCGAGCGCCTTGCGGGCGTTGTCCATCAGGTTCACGAGCAGGGTCTTGAACAGATCCGGCTCTAAAAAGCACGCGCCCTCCTCGGTGCGGTACTGCAGGGCAATGCCTTTTTGTGCGTACAGGCGCTTGAGGTGCTCGAGCAGCCCCGCCACGAGATCGGCAGGATGCGCGGGCACGAGCTGGAGCTTTGACTGGTCGAGCGAGAGCATGTCCAGCAGCTTCAGCCCCAGTGCCTCGAGCCGCTTGCCCTCGGAGAAGATGTAGTTTGCCGCGTCCATCTGCTCGTCCGGGGTGAGCACCTGGCTGCGCAAAAGGTCTGCATAGCCGATGATGGAGGTCATGGGCGTTTTCATCTCGTGCGAGAAGTCGGCCATGAACCGCTCCTGCAGCGCCATGCTCTCCTGAATGCGCTTGACGTTCTGCTCGAGCTGCCCGGCCATGCGGTTGAAGTCCGCCGCCAGCTGCCCCACCTCGTCGTGCGAGCGCACCGGCGCCCGGTAGCTGAGGTTGCCGCGCGCCAGCTCTCTTGACGCGCGTGAAAGCGTGCTGAGCGGGCGCGTCAGCAGGTAGGACGTGAGCCACGACACGGCCGCGCCGATGGCGATGAGGATCACGAACGTCGTGTGGTAGGCACGCTGCTGCGTCTGGCGCACGGTGTAGGCCTCCGTCACGTCGAACGCGAGCTGGACGGTCGTGCCGTCGGCCGTGGCGCCGAGCATGAGGTAGTGCCGGCCGTTGCCGGTGCGCACGATGCGCGTCAGGCCGTCGCCGCCGTCGGACGGCTCCGGCGCGGCGTCGAGCAGCGCGGTGTCGCCCATTGTGGTCATCTGTGCGCCGAATCGGATGCGCGCCGCCGTGCTCGACCCGCCGCTGCCGAGCTTGTGCAGCACGAGCGCGACGGTGTTGGCCGCCGTGCCGGGCGAGGCGTTGTCACCGAGCAGCTCCAGCACGTCCATGACCATGCGGTAGGTCTGCACGGCGGCGTCGCGCTCGCGGTCGATGGAGGAGGAAAACGACTGCGCGATCATCAGGCTGCCGCCGATGCCGTAGGTCAGCGACAGCAGCAGCACCATGGCGATGGTGAGCTTTGCGCGAAATTTCATCCGCTCATACCTCCAGCCGGTAGCCCACCTTGTTCACGGCCAGCAGCCGGTTTTCCCAGCCGACTTTTTTGCGCAGCCGCTGAATGTGCAGGTCCACGGTTTTGCTGCCGTAGCTGTATTCGCCGCCCCAGACGTGCTCGTAGATCGTCTCGCGGTAGAGCGCGGTGCCGGGGTTGCGCGCGAAAAACAGCAGCAGGTCGTATTCCTTGTGCGTCAGGCTGATCTCCTCCGTGCCGCGCCAGACCTGCATGGCGCGCGTGTCGATGCGCAGCCCGCCGATCTCGATCACGGCGTCGGTCTTGTTGTAGCGCCGCAGCACGACGTCCACGCGCGCGAGCAGCTCCACGACCTCAAAGGGCTTGACGATATAATCTTCCGCGCCCATGCGCAGGCCGCGCACCCGGTCGTCGACTGAGCCGCGCGCGGTCAGAAAGATGACCGGGATGCCCAGCGGGCGGATATACTCCATCAGCTCGAAGCCGTCAGCGTTCGGCAGCATCACATCGAGCAAAATGAGATCAAATACGTTGCGTTCCAGAATGTCCGCCGCGGCCAGCCCGTCATAGACGCACGTGCAGTGATAGCCCGCGCGGGTCAGGCTCATCTGGATCAGGTCGCAGATCGGCTTTTCATCGTCCACGATCAGGATCTGGATCATGCCACCGCCTCCTTCGAGTCAAAATTACATCCGTTTGGCATCAAAACGGCATCCGAATCCGATGCCCGGTTCGATTATAGGAGCGGCCGGTGTGCGTGTCAAATGTTTCGTGCACCCAGTCAGGTTTTTCCTGAGTTGGGGAAAGATGTGCAAATATTCGGTGTTTTTGCCGAAAGCAATCTTGCGATTCGTGAAAATTCATGATAAAATGACAAAAAAATATATTTTCCCATCGAAGCTTCGGCCATAAATCGCAGCACAACATCAAAATGACAGGCAAAATCAGGGAAACAGTTGCTCTTTTCTGTCGTTTTCAACGGCGAAAAGAGCAACGGAGGGGGGAAAACATGCATAGATTCCATTTTGCGGACAGGGTCCGGGCCTTTCTGCTGGCAGCCGCACTGGTGTCGGCGCTGATCTGCCCGCAGGCGCTGGCTGCGGACGCGGCGGGGAGCGGCGGCTGCGCGCACGGCCACACGCTGACGACCTGCCGCGGCGGAAAGTCCGTGTGCGCGGTCTGCGGGGAGACAGTCGACATCCGGGCCACGCAGTACACCGGCTGGCTGACGGTAGATGGCACGGCCGACCGGATGTATTTCCTGTCCGGCGAGCGTGTCACCGGCTGGCAGCAGCTCGACGGCGGGACGTATCACTTCGACGATGACGGCATTGTTCACGACACGGAGACGGTCGACACCCGCACCTGCACCACGAACGGCTATGCCATCACCACCTGCAGGACCTGCGGCGAGACCTGCCGCAGCGCGGTGCTCCGCTATGCGGGCCACAGCTGGGATGCTGATCATGTCTGTACGAAGTGCGGCACGCAGGGAAAGAATATTGCCGATGCGCAGGTCAAGACCGCGCCCGCGGTCTATAACGGCAAAGATGCCGTCTGCGCCGTTGCGGTCACGTATCAGGGCAGGCAGCTGACGGTCAGGACCGACGAAGCGGACGTCGATGGCTGCATCTCCTATACGAACAACACGCGCGTCGGTCTCGGCACCGTCTCGATCCGGGGCATGCGCGACTTCTACGGCACGGTGTCCGCGCAGTATGAGATCCTGCCCGGCGGCGTCCGGGACACGGCTGCGGCCGAGATCGGCCAGAAGCAGGTCCGTCTCGACTGGACGGCGGCCGCTGGTGCGGAAAACTACCGCGTCGAGATGAGCGCCGACGGCGGCAGCACCTGGACCGCTCTGCCCCTGACCGCAAAGCCCGTCTGCATCGTCACGGGTCTCGCGCCGGCAACGGCGTACACGTTCCGCCTGGTCGGCTGCACGCAGGTGGACGGCAGGTGGTATTTCTCGCCGTACTACTCCAACACGGTCACGGTGACGACGCTGCCAGAAGGCGCGTTTGCACCGTCCGAACTGCTCGGCACGATCGACGCGCAGGTGGATGGGCGCACCGTGACCGGCCTGAGCATGGACGCGGCGCAGTATTTGTTTCTGCCCGCGAGCGCGGATCTGAGCCGCCTCGCCGTGACGGTGCACACGCAAAACTGCACGAACCCGACCGTGGAGCTGCAGGGCAGCAAGGGCATAGAACCGCTCGGCGAGACCGTCAACATCACAGAGCTTGCCGCCGCGGACGACGGCCTTTATACGCTCACCGTCCGCATCAACGGCGAGGCGGCCGGCACGCTGTGCGTGGCGCAGTCCGAGAATCTCAGCGCGCTTTACATCACGAGCGAAGATCCGTCCGCACAGGGCCGAGCCTTTGTGGATGCCGGCGATGCCAACGCCGCGGCGCAGCTGCTGCTGGCCGACCGGGACGGCAATGCCGTCTGTGACGGTGTGCGCACGCAGCTCCGTGCTTGCGGCAGCACCGACCCTGCGGCCGCCGGGAAGCGGTCGTATCAGCTCCGGCTCGACCAGGCGTGTGATCTCGCCGCCTGCGGGGAAGCGGCTGAGCGCTGGACGCTGCTGGCCTGCTGTGACGACGCAACGCTTTTGCACGACAAGCTCTTCCGGGAGCTTGCCGTGTCGCTGGGCATGCCGTACACACCCGCGGCCGACTGGGTGGATCTGTACTATGACGGCGTCTACCGCGGCACTTATCTTGTCAGCGAGACGAACGCCGTCGGCAGTACTGGTGTGGACATCACCGGCATGGAGACTGCCTACGCGGCCGTCAACGCGGACTACGGCAGCGATATGACCACGGCCGCGGCCGAGAACCGGTACGGCCGGACCTACCGGTACACGGCCGGGCTGACCGAGCCCGCCGACATCACCGGCGGCTACCTGCTCGCGCGTAGCGACACCGCCAAGGCAAAGCAGGACGCGGCCAACGGCTTTGTGACCGCGCGCGGCTGCGCCATGAATGTCCAGAGTCCCGCGTGGTGCGGCCGGGACGCCATGGCCTACATCAGCGAGTATTATCAGGCCTTTGAGGATGCTGTCTACGCGCAGGATGCCGCCGGGAACTACACCGGCTACAATGCCGAGACCGGTAAGTACTATTATGAATACTGCGACCTGACCTCGCTCGTGCAGGTTTACCTGCTGCAGCGTCTGGCCGCCGATGCGTGTGCGGTCGGCGTCTCGCTGTCCTTTTATAAGGATGCCGGCGGTCTGCTGTACGCAGGCCCTGTTTCGGATATGGAGCTGGCCTGCGGCGATATCGGCGCGGACGATGACTTTGACGGCGGGCGCTACCTCGTGTCCGCGCTCCTGCAGATCCCCGGCTTCCGCGCGGCCGTCGGCAATTACTGTCACGATACGTTCCTCGCGCAGGCGCAGCAGCTTGTGGGGGACGGCGGCAGGGTCATGACCGGCGGCGCACACCTGTCGGCCAGCGCCGCCATGAATGACCGGCTGTGGCCGCTTATCCGCGCCGGTGATCGTGCCTGGCCGGCCGGCACGACGTATGCCGATACCGTGGCGGACATGGACGACTGGCTCACCGCGCGCATCGCGCAAATGCGCGCCGCCTATGCCCACACGTGGGACGCCGGCGTCGTCACGCGGGAGCCGACCTGCACATCCACCGGCACGCGCGTTTACACCAGCGATGCCGGCGAGACGATGACCGAGACCATCCCGGCCAGAGCCCACGCGCCCGAGGCGCTCCCGGCCGTGGCGGCCACCTGCACCACGCCGGGCCTGACCGAGGGCAGCCGGTGCGCCCTCTGCGGCGAGGTGCTGACGGCGCAGGAGACCATCCCCGCCGCGCACCGCTATGTCAACGGGGGCTGCACCGTCTGCAGGGCAAGAGACCCGGTGTCCGCTCCGTGCCCCGGCGGCAAAGCCTGTCCGGGCAGCAGATTCACCGATATGCCGCCCGCGGGCAACTGGGCGCACAACGCCATTGATTTCACCGTGGCGCACAAGCTCTTTGCCGGCACGTCCGACACGACCTTTGAACCGAACGCACAGCTCACCCGCGCCATGATCGTCATGATCCTCTATCGGCTCGAGGGCGAGCCCGCCGCCGCGGCGGAAAGTGCCTTCACCGATGTGCGCAGCGGCGCCTGGTATGCTGGGGCGATCGGCTGGGCGGCGGGCAGCGGCATCGTGAACGGTGTCGGCGGCGGCCGGTTTGATCCCAACGGTCTGGCGACCCGCGAGCAGACGGCGGCCATCCTGTATCGGTACGCCCGCTTCAAGGGCTGTGATCTGGATGCCTGCGGCGACCTGTCGGCGTTTGCGGACGCGGGCAGCGTGTCCGCTTTTGCGCTTGCGCCCATGACCTGGTCGGTGGGCGAGCGGCTGATCTCCGGCAATGCCATCGGCGGCCGGACGCTTCTCGATCCGCAGGGCGTGACCACACGCGCGCAGTTTGCGACGATCATGATGCGCTACATTTTGAACGTTGTCCAGCCGGCACCCGAGCCCTGACGGCCGCTGCAACAGTACCGGCAGTCCGGCATCCCGGAGCGGTTTTTCCGCTCCGGGATGTTTTTTCGCCGCCGTTCGGCAGAAATCGCGGAAATCCCTGCCAGACTCTTGACAAAATCGCGCCCGCCATGCTAGTCTTTTTCACTAGGGAAATGATTTTTGACAGAAAGGCAATGGCAATGACATTAAATGAATTGAAGATCGGTTCCTCAGCAGTCATCACGGCCGTCGGTGGGGACGGCGCGCTGCGATGCCGGCTGTTGGACATGGGGCTGACACCCCGGACGCGCGTCACTTTGCAGAAGGTGGCGCCGATGGGCGACCCCATCGAGATCCGCGTGCGCGGCTATGAATTGACGCTGCGCGTAGAAGAAGCGAAGAAGATCGAGGTCGAGGGGGTGTCGGCATGATCTTTGCGCTTGTCGGCAACCAGAACTGCGGCAAGACGACGCTGTTCAACGCCCTCACCGGTTCCAACCAGCACGTGGGCAACTTTCCGGGCGTGACCGTCGACCAGAAGATGGGCGAGATGCGCGACGAGAAGGGCTGCTCCGTCGTCGACCTGCCGGGCATCTACTCCCTGCGTCCGTATACGCAGGAGGAGATCGTCTCGCGCGATTTTATCATCAACCAGAAGCCGGACGGCATCATCAACATCGTGGACGCCACGAACATCGAGCGCAACCTGTACCTGACGCTGCAGCTGCTCGAGCTGCGCGTGCCGATAGTGCTGGCGCTGAACATGATGGACGAGGTGCACGCCAACGGCGGCGCCATCGACGTACAGAAGATGAGCCAGGCACTGGGCATCCCCATCGTGCCGATCTCGGCGGCGAAGGGGGAGGGTGTGTCCGAGCTCGTGGATCAGGCGCTGACCGTCGCGCGCAGCCGGACGCTGCCGAAGGTGACGGACTTCTGTGCGGATGATTCGGCCGTGCACCGCTGCATCCACGCGGTCGTGCACCTGATCGCCGACCATGCCGACCGTATCGGCGTGCCGGCGCGTTTCTGCGCGGCCAAGCTCATCGAGGGCGGGGACGATCTCGCGCAGTCGCTCGCGCTCGACGAAAACGAGCGGGAGCTGCTTGAGCACTGCATCGTGCAGATGGAAAACGAGACCGGGCTCGACCGCAACGCGGCGCTCGCGGACATGCGCTACACGTTCATCGAGGGCGTCGTGGCTGCTTCCGTGGTCAAGTGCCACGAGAGCAAGGAGCACGCGCGCTCCATGAAGATCGACCGCATCCTCACAGGCAAATATACCGCCCTGCCGATGTTTCTCGTCGTGATGTTCCTCACGTTTTATCTCACGTTCAACGTCATCGGCCAGTGGCTGTCCGACCTGCTGCAGCTCGGCATCGACGCGCTGACCGGCGTCGTGGACGCCGCGCTCACGGCCTACGGCATCAACCCCGTGGTACATAGCCTCATCATCGACGGCGTGTTCGCCGGCGTCGGTAGCGTGCTCGTGTTCCTGCCGATCATCGTGACGCTGTTTTTCTTCCTGTCCATTCTGGAGGACACCGGCTATATGGCCCGCGTCGCCTTCGTCATGGATAAGCCCCTGCGCAAGATCGGCCTGTCAGGGCGCAGCATCGTGCCGATGCTCATCGGCTTCGGCTGCTCGGTGCCGGCCATCATGGCCACGCGCACCGTCTCGTCCGACCGCGACCGGAAGATGACCATCCTGCTCACGCCGTATATGAGCTGCTCGGCGAAGATCTCGATCTACGCCTTTTTCACCGCGGCGTTTTTCCCGCGCTACCGCGCGCTCGTCATGCTGGGGCTGTATGTCCTCGGCATCCTCATCGGCATCCTCGCGGCGCTCATCATGAACAAGACGGCCTTCCGCGGCAAGCCCGTGCCGTTTGTCATGGAGCTGCCGAATTACCGCATGCCAGGACTCAAGAGCGTGGCGCTGCTGCTCTGGGAGAAGGCGAAGGACTTCCTCCAGCGCGCGTTCACGGTCATTTTCCTTGCGACCATCATCATCTGGTTCCTCCAGAGCTTTGACACGCGCCTGAACGTCGTGGCCGACAGTGCCAACAGCCTGCTCGCGCTCATCGGGCAGTTCATCGCGCCCGTCTTCCGTCCGCTCGGCTTTGGCGACTGGCGGTGCGCCACGGCGCTCATCTCCGGCTTTATCGCCAAGGAGTCCGTCGTCAGCACGCTGCAGGTGCTGCTCAGCGGCGCGGCCATTTCGTCGCTGCTCACTACGCGCTCGGCCATCAGCTTCCTTGTGTTTACGCTGCTGTATACGCCGTGTGTGGCCGCCATCGCCACCATCCGCCGCGAACTGGATTCCCGGCTCAAGACGGTCGGCGTCGTGGTTCTGCAGTGCTCGGTCGCGTGGGTCGTGGCGTTTGCCGCGTATGCGATCGCGGGGCTGGTGTGATGCGGCTGATCGACTATCTTCTGCTGGCCATCGTGGCCGTGTGCGCTGTCATCGCGTGGCGCGTCTGGCGCCGCGCCATGAAAAAGGGCGGCTGCTGCGGCAGCGGCTGCACCGGTAACTGCGCGCAGTGCGGCAGAAACTGTGACTGCAAAAAAGAGAAATAGATAAAAGCAAGGCTTCCCGAATTGGGAAGCCTTGCTTTTTTCTATGCGTGTGGCTGCGCTCACAGCTCCGCAATATGCACCGGGTTTCCGTGCTCCCGGATCAGGGCCGCGAGATCGTCCGCGCGCAGCCACACGGTGGCCGTGTTGTCGTTCGGGTGCACGCCGATGAGCCCCGGCTCAGCGAAAAACGCGGCGTCGAGGTAGAGCTGCACCTTGCGCTCGGCGTCGTTGAGCAGGCCGAGCGGCGTCACGGCGCCGGGGATGAGCCCCAGCACCTGCATGAGGTCATTTTCGGACGCAAACGACAGCGCGCGCGTGCCGTATTTGTGCCGGAACTCCTTGAGATCGACGCGCTTGTCGCCCCGGACGGTGATGAGGTAGTAATTGCGCTTTTTATCGTCGCGCACGAACAGGTTCTTGGCGTCGGCCTCCGGGTAGGGGAGCGCCACGTCCGTGAGCTCGGCCATGTTGTAGACCGCCTTGTGCTCTGTGATCTCGTGCCAGATCCCGCGCGTGCGCAAGAGATCGTAAATTTCCGTTTTGTTCATGCCGCATCCCCCTGTGTATTTATGCAGCCCATCATATCACACCGCAGATGATGTGACAAGCTGCCCCGTGACTGTGGCAGCCTGTTGTGATATAGAGCTGCGATGCTGCAAAAGCGCGCATGAACCCGTCGCTTACAGGCCGGCGCTGATATTGCCCGCATCCTCGACGCCGACGGAAAACGGAGAAACTCGCTGTGGAGCGCTTTGGGAGAGCGGTACTGCCGCTCGCCGTTTTCGCCCGGAAACACGATGGGGCTTTCGGCGTGCTCCTGCGATTTGATTTTGAAACGCAAAAGCCGGAGCAGGCGATGCTTGGCCTGCTCCGGCACATGGAAATGCTGTGCTGCAATTATGATTTTGCGAGTTCGGCAGTGATCGCCTGGTTAAACGCATCGGCCTGTGTGTCCCAATCGGAATACTCCGGATCGTCCTTGTGGCTTGGCAGCAGGCTGTTGTCAGACAGATAATCGCCGAGCGCAGCCGTTACTTTTTTTGCGCCAAAATAATTCAGGTGATCCCCCTGGTCACGGGTATCCGTGCTCCAGTTGATCGACACCTGGTCGGACATGGTGTTGAAGTCGATGAACGGGATCTGCAGCTTATCTGCGAGCGCCTGCGTGCTGTTGTGGCGCGCCATGTTCCAGTTGACTGTGCTGGGCGTGCTGACGAGCAGCAGCTGCGCGCCGTTTTCGTCACAGAAGGCCTTGATGCGCTCAACATAGGCGCGGTTTCGCTTCGGGATGGGAGCGTAGGCATCCGATGGCGTCATATAATTGCTGGCGTCCGCCGGAGTGGCGTTGCAGCGCAGCTGATACCCTTTTGCATTGTCGATATAGGTGTAGTTTACGTTCAGGCTCCAATCGCTGGATTTCAGCGTTTTCCACCGGTCGTGGTAGGAAAACACAGGGAAGAGGTCGCCGGCCTCCTGCAGCAGCATACTGCCGTACGAAAAATCGATGAAGATCACATCGGTCTCCAGGATCACAAGCTTGGGCGACTGCTTTTGGAAGGCTTTGTGCAAGAACGCTTCCGAATAGTACAGTGTCTGTCTGGATGTGCCGCAGCAGTAGGCCGTGTAACCGTATTGCTGCCACAGCTGCATCGGGATGAAGGCGGAATAGCTCTCGCTGTCACCAAGGATGAGCAGGTCGATCGTGTTGTCCGGTTCTCCGAGGATGCCGTTGGCCGCGGGGTCATGGATGCCGTCGCTGCGGGTGTTGTTTTTTGGCCGCACCAGCTGCGACACACCGGTCAGCAAAAGCGCCAGCACGGCGAGAAAAACGACGCATCTGAGCGTATGTTTGAGAAATCGGGACATGCGTGCCTCCTAAAAGTTCGCATACATGGGGTCGACGGGAATGTAGCCCTTTCCGTATGCTCCGAAAACGATGATGAACAAAATGAGCGCGTAGAAGACCGTCCAGCGTACCGCAGCAGGGCGCTGTGCCAGCAGCGCGCGCACGGACTTGCCTTTTTCGTTGATCACGCTCACGACGAACACGATCAGCAGCGTCACAGCAACGATCATGAGGTCAAACTTGTCAATACCGAGCGCCTTGAAGAGCGCATCGTCAAAGACGGGGAATGCAAATCCGGTGACCATGGTGCGGAACATCTGCATACCTGCGCGCAGGCCGTTTGCACGGAAAAACAGCTCGCCGATGATGACCAGCACTGTCGTGCGCAGCATCTGCAGCAGACGGTACGGGAAGCTCTCGGCGCGGATGTGCAGCCGCGCGTTGACGGCCCGCACCGGCGGGGCGATGATGTTGCCGCCGAGGATCAGCACGAAGTGGTACATGCCGAAAAAGAGATAGCTCCACGCGGCACCGTGCCAGAGGCCGTTGCAGAACCACACGCAAAAGAGCGCGACGGCGCTCGCCAGCAGTGGACCGTAGTGGTTGCCGAGGCGTTTGCGGGCGGCGGAAGTGAGCTTTTCCAGCGGCTTGAGCGTGACGACCGGGTAGAATACATAGTCCTTGAACCAGGTGCCGAGCGTGATGTGCCAGCGCTTCCAGAATTCCGAGATCGTCTTGGAGAAAAACGGTTGTCGGAAGTTTTCCGGCATTGTGACGCCGAGGATCTGCGCCGTGCCGGTGACGGCGTCCATCGAGCCCGAGAAGTCCATGTACAGCTGCACGGTGTAGCACACGGCAGCCAGTGCGATCACGCCGCCGTCAAAGTCGGTGTAGTTATTAAAGACATTTCTCACGAGCGGGTTGAGCCGGTCGGCGATGATGACCTTTTTCATCATGCCGTAGGCAATGCGCTGCAGACCGAGCGTCAGGTTCTCGTAGGTGATTGGCTTTGCGTCCCAGAGCTGCTGCGCGGTCTGGTCGTAGCGGCAGATCGGCCCTTCCACGATCTGCGGGAAGAAGCTGATGAACAGCGTCAGGCGCAGCAGATTCGTGTCCGCTTTTGTGACGCCGCGCTGCACGTCCACGATATAGGACAGCGCCTGCAGCGTGAAAAAGGAGATACCGATCGGCATCACATACTTCGGGATCGCCAGCTGCACGGGAATGTGCAGGTGCGCCAGGAGCGTGTTGACATTCGTCGCGGCAAAGCCGGAATATTTGAGTGCGAACAGGACGCCGATGTGCAAAATGACGGCCAGCAAAAGGATCCAGTGCTGCACGGCCTGCTGCCGCTTGCGCACGGTTTTGCGCTCGGCTTTTTCCGTCTGCGCGAGCAGAAGCTTCGTCTCCGACTGTATTTTGTCCAGCCACAGTCCGAAGTAGTGCATCGAAAGCGCCGTCAGAAGCAGGTATACGAGCAACTTGCCGCTGATCAGCCAGAAAAAGGCGCAGTCGGCGGCGAGCAGGAAGTATTTTTTCCCGCGCCGCGGCATGAGACTGTACACCACGAGACAAAACGGCAGGAACACGACGAGAAATGCCGTCGAGAAGAAGGAGGTCAGGGCGCTCCCTTTTCCCGCGAGGAACAACGAAGAAAGCTCCATTTCAGCAGCCCTCCTGCGCGTATTTACACACCGCGGCAGCTTGTGCCACAAGCGCATGGGCGCAGAAAAGAGCGCCTGCAGATCCTGCGGCGCCGCTTTCCGGATGGCGTCCGGGGCACTGCGGTCCGGCCGGGAGAAAGGCTCCCTCCGGCAGAGCCGCCGCGCTGCATGTATGCTGTTCGGTCATTGATGGTTCCGTGCTTGCCATTTGTTCTGTTCTCCTGATGGTATTTTTTGTTCTGCGGCCAATATTATAGCAAGAAAAGCATACGGCGGCATCTTAATTAGTCTTAATTCTTGGGACGTTCGCGCTGCCGCATAGGGCAGGATATTGCAATGTGTTTGTATGTCCTGCGCGAAAAATGCACCGGCGTGCAGAAAAACAGCGCATTCGGCGCGCTGTGCGAAGCATCCGGCGCTTTTCACATTTGCGGCGCAAATATTTCCGGCCGAAGATATTTTGCGCGATGCGCAGAAATGAATTTCATGGAAAAAGGACCTGCTGAAAAGCAAGTCCTTTTCTTGGTGGAGATGGGGGGAGTTGAACCCCCGTCCGAAAGCGCTTTGACAGGAACTTCTCCGGGCGCAGCAGGTTTTTTCGGGACGCTGTGCGTCCCCTTTCCCTTCAGGACAGGCAAACCGGCAAGCCTGTCCGTCCGGTAGCTTCATCATGCATGGCACGCGCAAAGCTTAGCGTGCGCACGTTCACCACTCATCGACGCTCCGCTGCCGGGCCGTGGTCCTCCCGGCGGGAACGCTCGCTAATTAAGCAGCGAGAAGAACAGTTTCGTTGTTGTTCTTTAATTTATAAGGTGCCCGTTTTATGGCGGTCAGGCGCCGCCGCCCGCTATTCCTGCCTCTACACCCCCGTCGAAACCGGTACATCCCCATGATGTCGGGCGCGTCGGCTGCCTGCGCCGCTCTCGCGGCGCAGGCAGGAACGCATTCTGAAAAATCAGACGAAACTGTCGATGATTTGTTCCCTCAGCGGGTCTTCGGCTCCGGATACTCGACGCCGAAGGTCTCGACCGTGACGGTCTTCATCTTCTGTTCGTGGGTGGGCTTGTCGTTGAACATGCTGCGCGGGGTGCGCGCGATGGCGTCGACCACGTCCATGCCCTCGGTCACTTTGCCGAACGCGGCATACTGCTTGTCGAGGTGCGGGGCGTCCATGTGCATGATGAAAAACTGGCTGCCGGCGGAGTTCGGATCCATGGCGCGGGCCATGGACAGCACGCCGCGGGTGTGCTTGAGGTCGTTTTGGAAGCCGTTGCTCGTGAACTCGCCCTCGATGCTGTAGCCCGGGCCGCCCATGCCGGTGCCGGTCGGGTCGCCGCCCTGGATCATGAAGCCGGGGATGACGCGGTGGAAGATCACGCCGTCGTAAAAGCCCTTCTTGACGAGACTGATAAAGTTGCGGACGGTGTTCGGCGCGATCTCCGGATAGAGCTCGGCGCGGATGATGCCGCCGTCTTCCATTTCAATGGTGACAATCGGATTGCTCATCAGTAATTTTTCTCCTTTATCGTTCTGTCGATCTCGCGTTTGGCGCTGCGCTGCGCGTCGGCGTCGCGCTTGTCATAGAGCTTTTTGCCCTTGCACAGGCCGAGCTCCACCTTCACGCGGCTGTCCTTGAAATACAGCGACAGCGGCACGAGCGTCAGCCCGTCCTGCTTCGTGCGGGCGTAGAGCTTCGTGATCTCCCGCCGGTGCATGAGCAGGCGCTTCGGCCGGTCGGGGTCGCGGTTGTAGATGCTGCCGTGCTCGTAGGGGCTGATGTGGATGCCGTAGGCAAACAGCTCCCCGTTTTTCACGGTGCAGAACGAATCTTTCAGATTGACCGTGCCCGCGCGGATGGACTTGACCTCGGTGCCGAAGAGCTCCACACCGGCCTCGAACCGCTCGAGCACGAAATAGTCATGCAGGGCCTTGCGGTTGGCCGCGACCTGCTTGACGCCCTTGGCTCTCGGCATGGCGGGGACCTCCTTCGTGCGAAATCGTGGATATAGTTTAGCACATCCGGCGGCAAATGAAAAGAGCGAAATCAGCAGAAATAGCGCTGAAGCGTCCCGACGGCGTCACGGCGGGCGACCACGTCGCCGTGTTCGCCGATGTGTGCGTACAGTTCCTCGGTACACGGCAGCGGCTCGCCGAACTCGAAGAGCGCGTTCGGCAGCGCCTCGTCCCCGGTGCGCACGAACAGCTCCCAGCCGCCGTCTATGTACACCACGTCCGAGTCGAGCCCGGCCGGAAAACAGCCCAGCGCCGCGGTCAGGTCGGCAAACGAGTGGAACCGAAACCGGCGCGGCGGGGTGGAAATGGGTCTTGCGATGAGCAGCACCTCCTTTTCGGCAACGAACAGTTCGATCTTCATACTTGTCCAGGGCGCGAGCCCGTGCGTCTCGAGCGCATGGTCGACGGCGGCACGGATGTCGGCCTCGCGCAGCGCGGCCCACTCGGCGCGCGTGATGCGCATGGCGACGGCCGCGGCGTCAGCGGTTTCTACCAGCATGGGAATGCCTCCCTTGGTGTCGGTTTCCGGACAGGCGTCCGGTTAGATCCAGTATAGCGTCCGAGCCCGTGTTTTGCTACTCAAAATATATGGTAATCGGCGCAGGAATATGGTATCATTCCATTTGAAAAAAGGAGTGGATGTTTCATGGAACTGATCGAACAAAAGCTCAAGACCCTCACAAGCTACCACGGTGTGATCGTCAACGTCCGGCTCGACGAGGCGCGCCTGCCCGACGGCAGCACGGCCAAGCGCGAGGTCGTGGAGCATCCGGGCGGCGTGACGGTCCTGCCGCTGGAGCCCGACGGCACGGTCTGGTGCGTGCGGCAGTACCGCTATCCGTTTTCGCGCACGCTGCTCGAGGTGCCGGCCGGCAAGCTCGAGCCGGGCGAAGCGCCGGAGCTGGCCGCGGCGCGCGAGCTCTCGGAGGAGACGGGCCTGACGGCCGGCCGGATGCAGTATCTGGGCGAGAACTTTACATCGCCCGGTTACTCGGAGGAGGTGCTGCACATCTACCTGGCGCGCGACCTGCACCGCGGCGCGGCGCACCTCGATCCCGGCGAATTTCTGAATGTGGAGCGGCATCCGCTGGAGGAACTGGTGCAGATGGCGCTTGATGGTGAACTTTGCGACGGAAAAACGACAGTTGCCCTGCTGAAAACGCAGCTTTTGCTCGCGCGCGAGCGCGGCGAGGCGGCAAGTGGCGGGTTGTGATTGCTTTTCGGGAAAAAGCATGCTATAATTCATCGTTAGGTTCCGCAAAAATCGGGCAAGCTACGCACGGAGCGTGATTGCTCGGTCACAGATGCGGAGCTGCACTCTGCTTTCGCAGCATGAGAGGTGTCAAATAGTTTGGATAGATATGTAATACATGGCGGCAGACCCCTGCACGGGGAGATCGAGATCAGCGGCGCGAAAAACGCGGCCGTGGCGATCATCCCGGCAGCGCTGATGGTCGACGGTGTCTGCCGGATCGAGAATATGCCCCAGATCAGCGACGTGGATATGCTCCTGAAGATCCTGCAGGGGCTGGGCGCGCGGGTGGAATACCTCAGCCCCTCCGCCGTCGAGATCGACTGCACCCAGGTGCGCTTCACTGAGCCGCCGTATGACCTGATGCGCAAGATCCGCGCGTCGTACTATTTCATCGGCTCGATGCTCGGCCGCTTCGGCTCGGCCAAGACGACCATGCCCGGCGGCTGCAACTTCGGCGTCCGGCCGATCGACCAGCACATCAAGGGCATGACCGCGATGGGCGCGAACGTCGAGGTGAAAAACGGCTTTGTCTATGCCGACACGCCGGACGGCCGCCTGCGCGGGGCAAAGGTATATCTGGATAAGGTCTCGGTCGGTGCGACGATGAACATCATCATCGCGGCGACGCTTGCGCGCGGCCGCACCGTGATCGAGAACGCGGCGCGCGAGCCGCACATCGTCGACCTTGCCAACTTCCTCAACTCCATGGGCGCCGACATTCGCGGCGCCGGCACGGATTCCATCCGCATTCAGGGCGTCGAGCGCCTGCACGGCGGCACGTACAGCGTCATCCCCGACCAGATCGAGGCGGGCACGTATATGGCGGCCTGCGCCGCGGCCGGCGGGGAAGTGCGCCTGGCGAATGTGATCCCGCGCCATCTGGAGTGCATCAGCGCCAAGCTGCGCGAGATGGGCGTCACCGTCGTCGAGGGCGGGGACAGCGTGCTCGTGCGCAGCAACGGCCGCCTGCGCCATACGAACGTCAAGACCCAGCCGTACCCCGGCTTCCCGACGGATATGCAGCCGCAGATCAGCGTGGCACTGTGTCTGGCCGACGGCACGAGCGTCGTGACCGAGGGCGTGTATGACAATCGCTACAAGTACATTCAGGAGCTCGGCCGCATGGGCGCGGACGCGCAGGTGGACGGCTGCACCGCCATCATCAACGGCGTGGAGGGCCTGCACGGCGCGGAAGTCCGCGCATGCGACCTGCGTGCCGGCGCCGCCGTGGTCATTGCGGGCCTGTGCGCCACGGGGGAGACCGTGGTCACGGACATCCGCTTTATCGAGCGCGGCTACGAAAACTTCGTCGGCAAACTGCGTGGTGTTGGCGCGGACATCGTGCTCGAGCGCGACGGGGCCGAGCAGTGCGCGGCGGCCGCTGCCGAATGAACATCGCGCTGTTTGCCAGCGGGTCGAGCGGCAACTGCGCGCTCGTGTCCGACGGCGAGACACATATTCTGATCGACGCCGGCATCTCCGCGCGGCGCATCTGCGCGGGACTCACTGCGCAGGATGTTGCGCCGGCCGATCTCGCGGGCGTACTCGTGACGCACGAGCACTCCGACCATGTCAAGGGCCTGGCCGTTTTGCTGCGGCGCGACCCCACGGCGGTGTATGCGCTGCCGGCGGTGTGCGTTGCGCTGCGAAAATTGCTGCCCGAGCGGACGGACTGCCTGCACGAGATCGCGCCGGGCGAGCCGTTTTGCCTCGGCGATGTGCGCGTGACGCCGTTTCCCACGCCGCATGACGCGGCCGGGAGCTGCGGCTACCGGCTCGACGGGTCGGCGCGCTTCGGTTTCTGCACCGACCTCGGCACCGTGACGGATGCCGTGCGCGCGGCGCTGTGCGGCGTGGACTGCGCCGTCATTGAGGCCAACCACGACCCGGAGCTGCTGCGCACCGGGCCTTACCCGATCTATCTCAAGCGCCGGATCGCATCCGATCATGGCCATCTGTCGAATGAAAGCGCCGGGGCGCTGGCGGTGTACCTCGCGGAAAACGGGGCGCAGCAGCTCATCCTCGGCCATCTCAGCCGGGAGAACAACACGCCCCGCGCCGCGCTCGAGACCGTGTCACTCGCGCTCGCGGCGGCGGGCTTTCCCCCCGGCACGCAGCCGGAGCTGTACGCCGCCCCGGCGGAGACGACGCTCGCGCTCACGGCGGGAAAGGCGTGCGTATGCTGTCGATAACCCTCGTCTGCGTCGGAAAGATGCGCGAGACCTATTATATCTCCGCGTTCGCGGAATATGCCAAGCGGCTGGGCGCCTATTGCCGGTTTGACCTGGTGGAGCTGCCGGAGCAGCGCCTGCCGGAGCGCCCGTCGCAAAAAGAGATCCACGCCGCGCTGGAAAAAGAGGCGCAGGCCATCCGCGCGCGCATCCCGAAGGGCGCGGCCGTGATCGCCATGTGCGTCGAGGGCAAGCTCCTCTCGAGCGAGGCGCTCGCGCGGCAGCTCGCCGGTTACGCCGCGGGCGGCACGTCGAAGGTATGCTTTCTCGTCGGCGGGTCGTTCGGCCTCGACGAGGGCCTCAAGCGCGAGGCGTCGCTGCGGCTGAGCATGTCGCCGATGACATTCCCGCACCATCTGGCGCGCGTCATGCTCGCCGAGCAGATCTACCGCGCGTGCACGATCAACGCGGGCACGCAATATCATAAATAATTGAGTGAGTAGGAGAAACAACATGGCGCAAGAGCTGAAAGCAGAGTGGGGTAGGTCGCTTCCCGGCGATCTGCTCAAGCGCTGGCCGCGCGATGCGGACGGCGAACTGGTGCCCCCGGCGCTGCTGACCAAGTGCACGGGCGTGGATATGGACGACGTGCTGCTGGTCAATATGCTGGAGGCCTATGGCATCCCCTGCCTGAAAAACTATCCCGGGGACGGTCAGTTTGGCAAGATCATGTTAGGTATGTCCGGTTACGGAGTGGAAATTCTGGTTCCTGAGACGCTGCTTGCCGATGCGCAGGCACTTCAGGAAGGCTGCGCTGAGGCGCTGACGGAAGGAGACGACAATGCGTAATTATATGGAAGAATACCAGCGCTGGCTCGACAGCCCCGCGCTCTCCAATGCGGAATGGGAAGAACTCAACGCCATCCGCGACGACAAAAAAGAGATCGAGAGCCGCTTTTTCGCCCCGCTCGAGTTCGGCACGGCCGGCCTGCGCGGCGAGATGGCACTCGGCTGCCGCCGCATGAACATTCATGTCATCCGCCACGCCACGCAGGCGTTCGCGGAGGTCATCAAGGCCGAGGGCGAGAGCGCGTGCGCGCGCGGCATCGCCATCTGCTTTGACTGCCGCGTCAACAGCGAGCGCTTTGCGCACGAGGCCGCATCCGTCATGGCGGCCAACGGCATCCACGTGCGCATTTTCGACGCCCTGCGTCCGACGCCGGAGCTGTCGTTCGCCGTCAAGCACTACGGCACCACGGCCGGCCTGAACATCACGGCCAGCCACAACCCGAAAGAATATAACGGCTACAAGGTCTACTGGTCCGACGGGGCGCAGCTCCCGCCGCAGCACGCCGCCGCCATCGCCAGGAACATGGAGCGGCTGGACATCTTCAACGATATCCAGCGCATGGACTTTGACGACGCGGTGCGTCAGGGTCTTGTGGAGTTCATGGGCGCGGAGACGGACGAAGCGTTTTTGTCCAACGTCCTGCGCCAGCCGATCGACCCGGACGTTGTCCGCCGCGTGGCCGACCGGTTCAAGATCGTCTACACGCCGTTTCACGGCGCGGGCTGGCACCTCGTGCCAGAGGCGCTGCACCGTCTGGGCATGACGCAGGTCATCCCCGTCAAGGAGCAGATGGTGCTCGACGGCACGTTCCCGACCGTCAAGAGCCCGAACCCGGAAAATCCGGAGGGCTTCTATCTGGCCGTTGACCTCGCCAAGGAGGTCGGCAGCGACCTCATCCTCGGCACGGATCCGGACTCCGACCGCGTCGGCGTCATGGTCCGCGGCGCGGACGGGGAGTACCACACCATCACCGGCAACCAGATGGGCGTGCTGCTGCTCGACTATATCATCACGGCGCGCCGCCGCAAGGGCACGCTGCCGGAAAACGCGGCCGCGATCTCGACGATCGTCACGTCCAAAATGGTGCGCCGCATCTGCGATGTGAACGACATCCACTTTGACGAGACGTTCACGGGCTTTAAGTTCATGGCCGAGAAGCTGGCCGAATACCAGCGCGACGGCTCGTATCAGTACGTGCTCGCCTTCGAGGAGAGCTACGGCTACATGATGGGCGACTATGTCCGCGACAAGGACGCCGTGACCGCCTGCGTGATGATCACGGAGATGGCGGCGTACTACTTCGAGCAGGGCATGACGCTCGCGCAGGCACTCGACGCGCTGTATGAAAAGTACGGCTTCTACGGGGAGCGCACGCTCAACCTCGTCATGCCGGGCCTTGACGGCCTGGAGAAGATGCGCGCGCTCATGGCGCAGCTGCGCCGCGAGCCGCTGCAGGAGATCGCGGGCACGAAGGTCGTGCGCATGCGCGACTATCAGGACGGCTCGGTGTACGTCATGGGCCTCGGTAAGATGGACAAAACGCCCATCTCCGGCTCGAACGTGCTGTATTTTGAGCTGGACGACGGCTGCTCGTTCATCGTCCGCCCGTCCGGCACGGAGCCGAAGATCAAGGTGTACATCCTTGGTGTCGGCGCGACGCGCGCCGAGTGCGACGAGCGCGTGCAGCGCTACGCGCAGTTCGCCGAGACGCTGCGCGGCTGAACCGAAACCATTTGCCCCGGCCCTCCGGCAGTTTTCGCCGGAGGGCCGGATCTTTGAGGGAGCGTTATGAAAGAGAAACTCAAACAGCTCTTCGGCCTCTTCGGCGCGTTCGCCGTCGTCGGCGTGACGACGTTCGGCGGCGGCTATGCCATGCTGCCCGCGCTGCAGCGCGAGGTCGTGGAAAAGCGCCGCTGGGCCACGGAGGAAGAGGTCATGGACTGGTACGCCATCGGCCAGTGCACGCCGGGCGTCATCGCGGTCAACACCGCCACGTTCGTCGGGCAGAAGCAGGCGGGCATCTGGGGCGGCATCTTTGCCACGCTGGGCGTCGTGTTCCCGTCGCTCGTGATCATCATGATCATCGCGGCCTTTATTCAGAATTTTGCGCACCTGCCCGCCGTGCAGAATGCCTTCGCCGGCATCCGCGTGTGCGTGTGCGTGCTCATCCTCAACGCCGTCGTGAAGCTGTGGAAAAAATCCGTCGTGGACTGGAAGACGTTTCTGATCTTTCTGCTCGTGTTCGCGGGCAGTGTGTTTTTGAATATCTCGCCGGTGCTGTATGTGCTCGCGGCCGCGCTCGCCGGCATCGTTGTCAAGGAACTGGAGGCGCGTAAGGCTTGATCTATCTGCGCCTGTTCTGGGAGTTTTTCAAGACCGGCCTGTTTTCCGTCGGCGGCGGCCTCGCCACGCTCCCGTTTATCTATGACATGTCCGACCGCACGGGCTGGTTCACCTATCAGCAGATCGCGGACATGGTCGCGGTGTCGGAGTCTACGCCCGGCCCGATCGGCGTCAACACGGCGACGTATGTGGGCTATATCACGGGCGGCGTTCCCGGCGCGCTCATCGCAACGCTCGGCCTCGTCACCCCGGCGGTCATCTGCATCCTCATCATCGCGTCCTGCCTGAAAAAGTTCCGAGAAAACCGGTTCGTCGACCATGCGTTTTACGGGCTGCGCCCGGCGTCCGCTGCGCTGATCGCGGCGGCAGGCTTTTCCGTCGTGCGCATCTCGCTGCTGCAGGAGAGCGCCTTTCAGGCCAGCGGCCGGTTCACGGATCTGTTTTTCTGGAAGGGGCTGCTGCTCGCGGCCGTCATCTGGGTGCTGACGAATGTCGTCAAGCCAACGAAGAAGCTGCACCCGATCGTGTACATCGCGGCGTCCGCCGTCGTCGGCATCGTGTTCTCGTTTGCCGGCGTGTGAGCTCAAAGAAGATTTGCCAAAACCCACATACACAGCGCGGAGATCGCTCCGTGCAGCAGGCGCCCGACCGTGTGTCGGGCGCTTTTGATGTCTGTCCCGGCGATGACCGCCGCCGTCTGGCAGTGGACGGATACGCCGCCCCAGCCGATGAGAAAGGCGGCGAGGGCGAGGTTTCCCGGCGTCGGCATCAGGCCCTGCATCACGCCGATGCCGGTGCCGAGCTCAAGTACGCCCGTGCACAGCGCGCGGGCAAAGTGCAGCTCCAGCCCCAGCCGCGCAGAGAGCGTGCCCACCAGCGCCGGCAGCAGGCCGGAGGCGTCGAGTACCCCCGTCATGACGCTGAACGTGACCACAAAGCCGCTGACCGTCAGCACCGCGCGCACGGCGCTGCGCACGGCCTCCGGCAGCGCCTGCGAGAGCGACACGGCCGCGATCTGCGACCGATCCTCCGGCAGAAAGTCGCCGCTGCGCGGGGCGAAGAGCATGCCGACGATCACGGCGGACAGCACGTGCACGCCGTAGAGCAGCAGCCCGTAGCCCGCGCTGTGAAACACGCCCACGCCTGCCGCGCCGACGAGAAACGCCGGGCCGGAGTTGTTGCAGAATGCGAGCGCGCGCTCGGCCTGCTCGCGCGTGAGCGCGCCGCTGCGCCGCAGCCGGGCCACGGCATCCGCGCCGAGCGGGTACCCGCCCGTCACGCCCAGCAGCAGCGCCGATGCGCCCGCGCCGCCGATGCCGAAGAGCTTTTGCGTCACGGGCGAGAGCCACCTGCCGAGGATGCCCGGCAGCCCGAGCTGCTGCAGCAGCGACGAGAGGATAAAAAACGGCAGCAGCGATGGCACGATCATCTGCGCGCAGAGCGCCAGCCCCGCGCGCGCACTCTCGAGCGCCGCCTGCGAGCACAGCAGCAGCGCGCCGAGCGCCGAGAGCGTCACTGCAAGCGCGATGTAATTGCCCCGTTTGCCTTCCACCGGCATCCCTCCCGAAATCGGTTCTCGTGCATTTGTATGCCTGTCCCGGCCTAAACTTGCCTGCGGGCGCATAAAATGGCTTGCAGCGAAGGGGGTGAGCCGGTGAAGCGGCTGTCTGATATTCCGCTCGAGATTGCGGAGCGGCTGGACCTGCCGGCGGAATCCGTGGCCGGCGTGCCGAAGCTGACCGTGACCGGCCGGCGCCGCGCGCTGGTGGAAAACCACTGCGGTCTGCTCGAATACAGCCACGAGTGCATCGTGGTCGACGGCGGGCGGGTGCGCGTGTGCATCCGCGGCACGAACCTGCAGCTCGTGGCCATGGACAGCACGGCGCTGCTGATCTCCGGCACGATCGCGTGTGCCGAATTTGCGTGAGGTGATGGCTTTGACGCGGTGGATCCTGGCCCTTTGCGGCTATGCGCGGCTGGAGGTGTGCGGCGTGCACCCGGAGCGCGTGCTCAATGCATGCGCGGCGGCGGGCATCGCTTGCACGGCGTCCGAGCCGGTGGACGCCTATACGCTGCGCATCACGGTGCGCGCGTGCTGCGCGGAAACGGCGGCAGAGCTGGCGCGCCGGTGTCAGTGCGAGGTGAAAACGCTCTATCGCCGCGGCCTGCCGCAGCTGCTGCGGCGCGCCGCGCGCTACCGGGGCGCGTGCGCGGGGCTGCTCGTGGCGGTGCTGGCGGTGCTGACATCGTCGCTGTTCATCTGGCGCATCGACGTGACCGGCAACGAGACGCTCACAACCGGGCAGATCCTGCGCTGTCTGGACGAATGCGGCGTGCGCCCGGGCACGTACTGGCCCGCGCTGTCGAACGACCTGGTGCGCAACGACATGATCCTGTGCCTGCCGGAGCTGCGCTGGCTGACCGTGAACGTGCACGGCAGCCGCGCCGAGGTGATTGTGCGCGAAAAAGACCCCCTGCCGGACATCACGCCGGACGACACGCCCGTGAGCATTTATGCCTCCGCGACCGGGGTCATCCTGAGCATGGACGTCTACGCCGGTGAGGCGCGCGTCGTGCCCGGCGCGGCGGTCGAGCCGGGCGATGTGCTTGTGTCCGGCGCGGTCACAGACCTCGGCGGCGGAGTGCGCCCGGTGTGCGCCCGCGCCGACATCCGCGCGCGCACGCGGCAGGTGCTGACCGGGCAGATCGCCCTGACGGAGACCGAAAAGCAGCCCGCGCACGGTGCGCGGACGCGCTGGGCGCTGCGCGCGGGGAAAAAGCGGATCAATTTTTATCAAAACAGTGGAATTTCTGACGCGGAATGTGATAAAATCACTTATGAATATCCTTTTGCGATCCGGGGCGTGTTCACGCTGCCGTTTTCGCTGGTGCGTGAGCGCGTGCAGCCGTATCGGACGGCGGACGCGCCGGTATCGGAGGACGCGGCGCGCGCATCGCTCGAGCAGGCGCTGCTGCAGCAGCTGCGCGAGACGATCGGCGCGGATGGCGCGATCATTTCCTATGAGACGGCAGCGGAGACTACCGGCAACGTGCTGACCGTGACGCTCACGGCCGAGTGCGAGCAGGAGATCGGCCGCGCGCAGGCGACGCCGGACGCGGAATTTTTACAGCTTCGGCCGCCGGCCGGGGAAGGGACTACAGCAGATGATTGAAAAAACCATGGAAGTCGACAGAATGGAGGACGTCATCAGCGTGTTCGGGTCGTTTGACCAGAACCTGCGGATGATCGAGACCGAATACAACGTGCGCGTGACCGACCGCGACGAGCAGATCCATATCACCGGCGAGGCGGAAAACGTGCTCTACGCCGAAAAGGCCATTGCCGGCCTGTTGTCGCTGGCGGCCAAGGGCGAGGAGATCGGCGAGCAGAACGTGCGCTACATCTTCCGCCTCGTGCGCGAGGGCCGGGAGCAGAAGATCCAGGAACTTGCGGGCGATGTGGTGTGCATCACGGCCAAGGGCAAGCCCATCAAGGCAAAGACGCTCGGCCAGCGTGCGTATCTGGATGCCATCGAGCAGAACACGATCACGCTCGGCGTCGGCCCGGCCGGCACGGGCAAAACATACCTTGCCGTGGCGGAGGCGGTCGCGGCGTTTCGCGCCGAGCGCGTCAACCGCATCATTCTCACGCGCCCGGCGGTCGAGGCGGGCGAGCGGCTGGGCTTTCTGCCCGGCGACCTGCAAAACAAGGTCGACCCCTATCTGCGCCCGCTGTATGACGCGCTCTTTGAGATGCTCGGCGCGGACGCCTATGCGAAATATCTCGAGCGCGGCAACATCGAGGTCGCGCCGCTGGCGTACATGCGCGGCCGCACGCTCGACGACAGCTTCATCATCCTCGACGAGGCGCAGAACACCTCCCGCGAGCAGA
>ERZ840371.68-NODE-68-length-118040-cov-45.278578_pt1 | contig 118040 bp, 129 predicted proteins | sample MGYA00519937_ERZ840371 | MGnify/ENA primary metagenome ERZ840371 (study PRJEB31850, sample SAMEA3708873) | human gut metagenome | biome: human gut; feature: human-associated habitat; material: faeces | place: China | collected 2014 ... | reverse complement strand
CAAATATACGATTTTACGGCATTCCGACAAATCTGTCAGGCATGGAAGTCCGTAATTCTTCCTGTAAATAGAGAGAAATGTTAATGATAAACCTGTATCTGCTTCGGATTTTTGCAGGCTAAATCCCTGTAATAGTTAAAAACGACCTTTATGTTAAAGCTTTTGGAGGTGAAAATGACCCGTTGTTTCCTCAGAAAGATGCTGATGTTTGGGGTAAAACATCCTGTTATTTTATTCGAAGTTTCGGCATGTTTTATTTTGAAGCAGGAATCAGGTTGAAATTTCCTGTTTTTGCCTCTGGAATTTCTTTTAAATGAAACGGATTACTCATGGCATTGTGCTATTAAAACAGGCGAGAAAGTTTCTCGCTGTGATACGATTGTGTTCTGTTTTATGAATAATGTTTCTTGGCGAAAGGAATGGCTGTCTATCTGGATTCCGTAGAAGCGGTGAGATTCTGATTTTTAGGAACCGGCTTGATCCTCCTCTCCAATTTTGTGATAATGGAGAAATCAGCATGTCATTTTATTATGCGGCACGACTTGTCTGTCATTCTGTAATAATGGCTTCTTTTCCGTTCATGCTGACCTTCTTTTCGGCTATCAGCTCCGATAAGGCTCGTGCCAGCGAAGGGCGTGCCACTCCCAAAATGAAAGCCACTTCCTGCTGATTGTCTATCCGTCCGTTGATTTTCAGGTAATTCAGCAGACGCGACTTCAGGCTTTGCAGGGCGAATTCATTTAATTTTTTACTTAGAAAAAGGCTGCGGTCGGAAATCATTTCGATAAAATTCTTCATGATGACAGGCTGGCTGTGCATGAATTCCAGAAAGTAGTTCTTGTCGAGCACAAGTACTTCACAGTTTTCCTGCACCTCTATGTTTACCGGAAAGCGGTTCTCCGATGCGAATATAAAGGCTGGAGCGAGTACTTCGGGAGCACTTATCCGGTCGATGGTAACTTGTTTCCCTTCCGCATTTTCCATTTGTGCACGTACGTTTCCTGTACATAATATATAGAGCGAGCGGCAGGGGTCTCCCTGACGGGCAATGAAGTCGCCTTCTTTATAGCGACGGACACTGTTGGGAGCTTCGGCAAGCAACTGTCTGGCTGCCGCTTCGGATATGCCCTGAAATAAGGGAAGCTGTAAAAGTTGTATGGCGTTCATTTAGTCTTCATTTAACGATTATTCAGAATGGCTGTAACATAGGTTACAGTTATTGCCGGCAGAAAGCGGCATCTTTGCACAAACTTAATAAAAAATCACTAATGACTATCTGAATATGGAAGGAAATATGTTTTGCTATCAGTGTCAGGAGGCAGCCAAGGGAACCGGCTGTGTGCTGAAAGGTGTGTGTGGAAAGAATAGCAGTACGGCACGTTATATGGATTTGCTGCTCTTTACGGTAAGAGGCGTATCGGTAGCTGCCAGTGCTTTGCGTGAGCAGTCGGTAAAGGTGTCGGCGGAAGTCGATTCGTTTGTGACGGATGCTTTGTTTTCTACCATTACGAATGCCAATTTCGACGATGAAAGTATTTTACGCCGGGTAGAGAAAGGAATCGGTCTGCGTGATGACCTGAAGGCTGAGGCTGCTGCGCGGGGTATTGCACTTCCCGGAGTAGACGAGCTGGAGTGGAAGGGGGAAAAGGACTCGTTCGAGGAGAAAGCGACTGCGGTCGGTGTATTGCGTGAGGCAAACGAGGACTTGCGTTCGCTGAAAGAACTGCTTGTTTACGGTCTGAAAGGTATGGCGGCTTATCACGAACATGCCATGCGTCTGGGGTATAGCAACGGGGAAATTCATGCGTTCATGCAGGCGGCACTGGCGAAGATTGCTGTCGGTGGACTGACAGCCGACGAATGGGTGGCGCAGGTGATGCAGGCGGGAGAGATGGGTGTCAAGGTGATGGCACTGCTCGACGAGGCAAATACGACCCGTTACGGCAATCCGGAGATTACAAAGGTGAATATCGGGGTGGGTAAGAATCCGGGTATTCTGATCAGCGGACACGACTTGTATGACATCGAAGACTTGCTGAAACAGACTGAGGGAACGGGAGTGGATGTATATACGCACAGCGAAATGCTTCCGGCACACTATTATCCTGCTTTCAAGAAGTACAAGCATTTTGTTGGCAACTACGGAAACGCGTGGTGGAAGCAGCGTGAGGAGTTTACGGTGTTCAACGGTCCGATTGTGTTTACAACCAACTGTATTGTGCCGCCGCTCTCGAATGCAACATATAAGGAGCGTATGTTTACCGGAAACTCGACCGGATATCCGGGTTGCAAGCACATTGAAACGGGTGCCGACGGACATAAGGATTATTCGGAAGTAATTGCGCTTGCCAAGCAGTGCCAGCCGCCTGTAGAACTGGAAACCGGGGAGATTATCGGTGGATTCGCGCACAATCAGGTTCTTCAGCTTGCCGATAAGGTAGTGGAAGCTGTGAAGAGTGGAGCTATCCGGCGTTTTGTGGTGATGGCTGGATGCGACGGCCGTATGAAGAGCCGCGATTATTATACTGATTTTGCCAAGGCATTGCCGCAGGATACGGTTATCCTGACTGCCGGATGTGCAAAATACAAATACAACAAGTTGCCTTTGGGCGATATAAACGGTATTCCGCGTGTGCTCGATGCCGGTCAGTGCAACGACAGTTATTCGCTTGCCGTTATCGCTCTGAAGCTGAAAGAAGTCTTCCAGTTGAACGACATCAACGAACTGCCGATTACCTATAATATCGCGTGGTACGAACAGAAGGCGGTGATTGTACTGCTTGCCTTGCTGAGTCTGGGCGTGAAGAACATTCATCTGGGCCCTACACTGCCTGCATTCCTTTCGCCGAATGTGGCAAAAGTACTGGTCGATACCTTCGGGATAGGAGGCATTACCACTGTCGACGAAGATTTGAAGAAATTCGGTTTGCTGGGATAAATTCTTTCTCCTTACTTTATTAAGTATCCGATATTTTACTTACCTTTGTTCATTAATTCGTCATAAAAATCGTACTATATGAGCAAAGCTATTATTAATTCTTACGAGGAATTTGAAAAAATGATCGGTCAGCAGATCGGAGTTTCCGACTGGCTGGAAGTTACACAGGAGCGCATCAACCAGTTTGCCGACGCTACACTGGATCATCAGTGGATTCATGTCGATGTAGAACGTGCGAAAGTGGAAAGCCCCTTCAAGAGCACAATCGTACACGGCTATCTGACTTTGTCGCTGCTTCCGTATTTCTGGAATCAGATTATCGAAGTAAACAACCTGAAGATGATGGTAAACTACGGAATGGACAAAATGAAGTTCGGTCAGGCTGTATTGTCGGGACAGAAAATCCGTATGGTTGCCGACCTGCATTCGTTGGTTAATTTGCGCGGAACGGCTAAGGCTGAAATTAAATTCGCTATCGAAATAGAAGGACAGAAGAAGAAAGCACTCGAAGGTATCGCTACTTTCCTGTATTACTTCAACTGATGTACGGCATACTGTCTGTAGATATTTTGAATAGGACGATGAGATTCATTACAGGATAATCTGGTTTCTGTAGTGAATCTCATCGTTGTTTTTATATGTGTTTTGATTATGACAGAAAAACTTTGCCGGCAGTTGCGTGAGTGGGCGGAAGCCTATCATCAGGCGGATTTCATCGCGAATGATCCCGTACAATTCCCGCACCGTTATGTCCGGCAGGAAGATATTGAAATAATGGGACTGCTGACTGCCGTCCTGAGTTTCGGAAATCGCCGGATGATTCTCCGCAAGGTAGACGAACTGGATGGACTGATGGGACGTGCTCCCTTGCAGTATGTGCTTTCCAGACGCTGGGAGAATGATTTCAGTCGTGGGAACCAACGGAGCTTTTACCGGATGGTTTCGTATGCGGCATTCCGTATTTATTTCGAGAAGTTGTATGCGGTGTATACGGAGAATCGTACGCTGGAGGATGCTTTGCTGACTTTTCCGGGAAATCCGATGCAGAAGCTTTGTGCGTTTTTGGGGGTGTCCGACAGAAGTCCGCAGAAGAAGCTCAACATGTTTCTGCGCTGGATGATCCGTCGTGATTCGGCTGTCGACTTCGGTATCTGGCGGCGGATGAGTCCTGCCGACCTGATTATCCCGCTTGATACGCATGTGTGCCGGGTAGCTTTTCTGCTGGGACTGACCGATAAACCTTCTTTTGCGTTGTCGGCTGCCCGGTGTATCACAGAGGCATTGGCGGAGGTGTTTCCCGGCGATCCGTGTCTGGGCGACTTCGCACTTTTCGGTTATGGGGTGAATCATCCTGAATTAACAGATAACTTACCATGATAAAGATATTGGCTACAAGCGACTGGCACTTGGGGAATACCTTCCACGGCTTCGACCGTCAGGAAGAGCATGCCGATTTTCTTCGGTGGCTGCTCGGTGCTGTCGGACAGAAAAATCCTGATGCCTTGCTGGTGTCGGGCGACATATTCGATTCGAGTAATCCTTCGGCTGCCTCTCAGGAGTTGTATTACAGTTTTCTCGATACGCTGACGCAGCGTTTCCCGCAGTTGCAGACGATAATAATTGCCGGAAACCACGACTCGGCTGCACGGCTTGAGGCGCCTCGTCTGATGCTGGAAAGGCATCGGGTCTATGTGCGCGGGCTGATACGCAGGCAGGAGGAAGGTAACTTCTTGCCGGACGATTTGCTGTTGCCTGTCTGTTCGGCAGCGCATCCGGAAGAACGTGCCTGGGTGCTTGCCGTGCCTTACTTGCGCGATGGAGACTTTACCCGTGGTATGAGTTACGGGGAGGGTGTAGGAGAGTTCCTGCGTCGGGCGGTTGAGGCGGCGAATCTCCGGCGCGACCGGAGCAGGGAAGCGCTGATTCTGATGGCGCATTTATATGCTACGGGGAGTGAGATTGCCGAAAATTCTTCGGAGCGTATCGTGATAGGTGGTTCGGAAATGGTCAGTCTGGATGAAATAGATGAAAGTGTTACGTTAGCCTTGTTGGGACATTTGCATCGTAATCAGAAAGTTAGCGGCCGTGAAAACTGGTTGTATCCGGGCAGTGCCCTGCCGATGTCGTTTGCAGAGAAGGGCTATCGTCACGGAGCTGTTTATTATGAGATAGAGGACGGTCGCCTGAATGGTGTGTCCGAGTTCCTCGACTATCCTTTGCAGCATCCGCTGGTTTCTGTTCCGCCAAAACCGCTTCCGCTGACCGAGGTGCTCGACTTACTGCGTGCCTTGCCCGATAAAGATAAAATGAGCGAAGAAGAGCCTGTTCCGTATCTGGAGGTGAATGTCTTGCTCGACGCTCCCGTGGCTGGCATCAACAAGCAGGTAGAGGATGTCCTTCAGTCGAAAAATGTGCGCTTGTGCCGGACGGTAATCGCTTATCGGGTGCAGCAGTCGGCTGGCGACGGGGAAGTGGTGTTGGAATCGGTCGACGATTTGCTGACGCTCGACCCGATAGAGGTGATCAGAAAGAGTTATCAGAACAAGTTCCGCTGCGAAATGCGCGATGAGCTGGTGGAACTTGCCAGACGGGCTGTGGAAGCGGCTCGCAGGGAAGGAGGCAATGAATGAAGTTGTTGAAAGTAATCATGTATAACCTGGCTTCGCTCGAGGGAGAACAGGTGATTGATTTTGAGAGTGAACCTTTACGGAGTGCCGATTTGTTTTCCATCGTAGGTGAAACGGGAAGCGGAAAGTCGACCATTCTGGATGCTGTCTGTCTGGCATTGTACGGGCTTGCTCCTCGTTTTTATGGGGCAGATAATTTCGATTATTATCATACCGAGCGTCCGAACAACGATCAGGTGCTCGATCCTGACGACCCGCGTAACATTCTTCGCAAGGGTACGAAGGAGTGTTTTGCCGAAGTGGTGTTTCTGGCGCGCGACGGTTTCCGCTATCGTGCCCGCTGGTCGTGTTCCATAGCCCGCATCAATTATACGCGTCCGGAGCGCAGGCTGTACCGGATAGTAGTGGACGAAGCGGGAAGAACCAGCGAGAAGGATGTGGAAATAACCGGAGGGGGACGTCAGAAGCGCGGACATAAGAATATCAATAATGAGGGGCTCGACCGCATTATCGGTCTGGATTACGGACAGTTTACCCGTACGGTGATGCTGGCGCAGAATTCGTTTGCCAATTTTGTCAAGGCGGACGACAAGGATAAGGCTGTCTTGCTGGAAAAGCTGACCGGAACGGAACTTTATACGGCTGTTGCCCGTAAGATTTATGAGTTTTATAAGGAGGCGGAAGCTGCCTATAATGAGGTGTTCAATCAGGTAAAGGCTTTTGCCGTACATCAGCTGTCCGACGAAAAGCTGGCGGAAGTGGAAACGCGTAAGGGGGAGTTGGACGCCAGTTTCCGTACCTTGCAGGCTGAACTCCAGAAGTTGAAGGATCAGCAGAAATGGTATGCAGACTTGTGTGCGCTTGAGGTGGCTTTTGCTGGTGAGGAAGCAAAATGGAAACAGGCTTCGGAAAAGGCACAGAACTTGCAGCCGGTACGGGACGAGTTGCGGATGCTCGATGAGGTGGCTCCTGTACGCGATGTATATCAGACTTACATGAATCTGCAACGTGAACTGAAAGAGCTGACAGAGGAAGTCGGTAGGAAACAATTGCAGTGTAGTGCGCTGGAAAAGGAAGAGGCTGAGAAGCGGAAACTTTTACTGGATGTAAAAGAAAATTACAATGTACTCCGTGAGAAACAAGAGCAGATGCTTCCGCTGGTGACGGCAGCCCGTAAGCAGAAGGTGGAGCTGGACACACAGCAGGCTACCGTGACTCGCCTGAAAGAGGAGGAAAGTTTGCTGGCGAAGAAGGAAGAATTGCTGAGAAAGGAGCAGGCGGAAAATGAGCTTCAGGCAGCGGAGTTGCAGAAGCGGCAGGCGGAAGCGGAACGGATGTTGGCGGAACTGATGCCACACCGTGATATGCTGGAAAACAAGAATGCGGTTTCTGACAGGCTGGAGTCGCTTTATAAGGCTGTAAAGCGTTGGCAAAAAGAGTCTGAAGACTGGAAGAAAAACGGTATCGAGCTGGAAAATCAGCAGCTGGTATGCCGGGAAGAAGAGAATCGTTTGCAGAAATCGGATGAGGAACTGGTTCTGTGTCGGGAGAGTATCCGGCAGAAAACACAGGCACTGGCTGGTGTGGATGTAGAGGCATTGCAGCAGCGGATGGCGGACGTGACGAAATGTTATACCGACTTGGAGCGATTGAAAAAGTTGCAGGCGGCGGTAATGGAACGCCGGAAGAGTCTGTCGGAAAATCGGCTTGCGTCTGAACAAATTACCAAGGAACTGGATGCCGCAATGCGTGAGATGAAGGTACTGACAACGGAACGTGAAGAGATAAACCGTCTGTTGCCCGGATTGGAGGAGGCGTGGCAACTGGCAAGCAGCCGGAGTGCCGAGCATATGCGTGCCGCGCTGAAACCGGGAGAACCTTGTCCGGTATGTGGTGCACGGGAGCATCCGTATGCCGAAGGAATAGCGGAAGTGTTGCAGCCTGTCAAGGAGGAGATTGCTCGTCGCCGCAAGCGACTGACGGAAATTGAGGAACGGCTGGATGCTTCTCCCGGCGGATTGCGCCTGCTTTGTTCGGAACTGAACGGTAAGTTGTCGGCATTGCGTGAGGGAACCGGACGGCTGAATGCGGAACTGGCTGAGGCTGTCGGCGAATGGACTACACTGGTTGTTGCTTATCCCGCTCTGCCTGCTGATGTTGTACGGGCAGATGCTCCTGCCTTGTCGGCTTTGCTGACGGCGGAATCGGAACGGATTGTGGTACAGGGTAAGCAGGTGCGTGCCGAACAGAATGCTTATCAGCAGGCACAGAATGAACTGACTGCCATGCGCCGTACGTACGATGAGAATCAGGTTGTGTGTGCACGTCAGCGTGAAGAACTGCATCGCCGGACCGTGGAATTGAAACAACGGCAGGGACAGAGTGAGCAGAAGCGTGCGGAATTGCAGCAACTTGAACGTGCGAACAGTGATTTGCGTGAGGCATTGCGGCAGGAAATTTCGTTACCCGATTGGGAGCAGGCTTTCGAACAGGATTTCGGGAAGCTGGCAGACCGTTTGTCGGATATGTACGACAAGTATCGGGAGGCAACTCGTGTGCAGCAGGAATCGGTGGGTTTGCTGAACGAGCGGAAAGTCGCTTCCGGGGCGTTGGAGAAACAGTTGGCCGAGTGTCTGGCAGCCATGAAGGAAAACAAGGAAGAGACTGCCGGGGCTGTACAGGTTTATGAGGCAAAGTTGAAGGCTTATATGCAGGTGCTGGGCGGTGCTGATCCGGATGAAACGGAACGTACGCTGAAACTGCAACTGGAGGAGGCGGAGAAACAGGTGCAGCTTGCTGATAAGGCTCACAATGAGATGGCCGAATCGTACAGCCGGCTGTCGGGGTTCGTGAAGGCTGCCGAAGAACAGTATCGGAAGAAGCAGGCTGACTGCATGGCTGCGCAACGTGGAGTGGAAGATTTCATCATGCGTTACAATGAGTCGGCAGAGCATGTGGGTGTTCTTTCGAAAGAATGGCTGGATATGTGCTTCTCGCCTTCGGCAGACTGGAACGGAAAGCGTGAACAGGTGCGGCTGGCGGATGAGGAGGTAAAATGGTGTCAGGGACAGATGGAAGCACGCCGGAAAGCGATGGAAGCTCATCGCGACTTGCAGGTTATGCCGCTGGAACAGTCGGGTGAAGATACCAATCCGACGGCTGTGCTACAGGAGGAGATGCAAAAGGTACAGTGTGCATTGGATGAACTCGACAAAGAGCGTTTGCAGGTGGGCGGTATGCTGATGGCGCATCGCCGGAGTGTGGAACAGATGCTGTCGGCAGGCGAAGAACTTGAACGCAGGCGGAAGGCGTATCAGGACTGGAAAGAGCTGAATGATATTTTGGGAAATGCCAACGGCGACAAGTTCCGTGAAACGGCGCAATGCTTTACGCTGCGCTTCCTGATACGTCAGGCCAACGAACAGCTTCGGATGTTGAATCACCGGTATAGTCTGGAACAGGTGAGGGATTCGTTGGGAATCCGTGTCATCGATCACGATCGGGCGGATGAGGTTCGTAACATCAGTTCGCTTTCGGGTGGGGAAACTTTCCTGATCAGTCTGGCACTTGCTCTGGGACTCTCGTCGCTTTCGTCGCGTAACATTCCGATGTGCAACTTGTTCGTGGACGAAGGTTTCGGTACGCTCGACAGCAACAGCCTGAATATGGTAATAGATGCCCTGTCGAGCTTGCAGTCGATGCAGGGGAAGAAAGTCGGAGTCATCAGCCATACGGCAGAGATGCGTGAACGGATCCGTACGCAGATCCGGGTTGTTAAGGTCGGCTCGGGAGGGCGGAGCACACTCGAAATAGTATAATCGGAATGCCTGTTGAAGGCCGGACTTGAATCCGTTAATTTGTCTTTTTGAATAAAAGCTCTGTATATTAAAGAAATATCAGGGCTTTTATCTTTTTATATAAGAGTATATAATAGGGACATTTTTGTCTTCTGACCTGAATTTCGCATTTTTTGATTAGCCCTTATTGGGTTGCGTACTGTCTTTTTTTGTTATTTTGTACATATCAATTTTAAATCAGACGTAAATAAATAACTATGAAACAACCTGTTGTATTATTTGCCTCCCTGTGCTTTCTGGCATCGGAGGCGATGCAAGCTCAAAACGCTCAGAATTCTCCGAAAGCGTATGTCGTATCAGACGCACACCTGGATACACAATGGAACTGGGATATCCAGACAACCATTCAAGAGTATGTATGGAATACGCTGAACCAAAATCTGTTTCTTCTCCGTAAGTACCCCGACTATGTTTTTAATTTTGAAGGTGCTGTGAAATATTCCTGGATGAAAGAATATTTCCCGACACGTTATGAGGAGTTGAAGCAGCGGGTAAAGGAAGGACGCTGGCATGTCACCGGAAGCAGCTGGGATGCCAATGATGTTCTGGTTCCTTCAGCCGAATCGGTGCTCCGTAATATTTTGTACGGGCAGAATTATTATCGGAGTGAATTCGGAACAGAGAGTACGGATATCTTTTTGCCCGACTGCTTTGGCTTTGGGTGGACACTGCCGTCGCTGGCTCATCACTGTGGGCTGATAGGCTTTTCTTCACAAAAGCTAGGCTGGCGCAATCATCCTTTTTATGGCGACAAAAAATATCCGTTTACCATCGGACTGTGGAAGGGTATTGATGGCAATCAGATCATGTTTGCGCATGGTTATGACTATGGTCACCGTTTTAAGGATGAGGATTTGTCGGACAGTGAAGAATTGAAGCAACTGGTAAAGGAAAGTCCGCTGAGTACCGTTTACCGTTATTATGGAACCGGTGATATGGGAGGCTCACCTACAATCACTTCCGTACGTGCTGTCGAAAAGGGAGTAAAAGGCTCTGGCGACATCGAGGTGGTCAGTGCTACCAGCGATCAGCTTTATAAAGATTATGCAGGAAAGCATGAGCAGCTTCCGGTATTCGACGGTGAATTGCTGATGGATGTACATGGCACGGGCTGCTATACTTCGCAGGCTGCCATGAAATGGTATAACCGTCAGAATGAACTGCTGGGTGACGCGGCCGAACGTGCGGCTGTGGCGGCAGAGTGGCTGAACCAGGGAAATTATCCGAAGTCGGAACTTGAAGCTTCGTGGAAGCGCTTCCTTTTCCATCAGTTTCATGATGACCTGACAGGTACGAGCATACCGCGGGCGTATGAATTTTCATGGAATGATGAGCTTATTTCGCTAAAGCAATTTTCGGATGTGCTGACTTCTTCTGTCAATGGGGTGAGCCGTTTGCTGGATACGAATGTAAAAGGTACTCCGGTAGTGCTGTATAACGCGCTGGGATTTGCGGTAAACGATCTTGCCGAGATAGAAGTTGAATTTGCAAAAGCTCCCAAGGGTATTGCCGTATATAATGCCGAAGGCAAGAAGGTGGCTTCACAGTATCTGGGTTATCAGGACGGTAAAGCACATATATTGGTTGAGGCTTCTGTGCCGGCTACTGGATATGCGGTTTATGATGTACGTACTTCGGGAGCCGGTATGCAGACCGTAAAACAACAGCATGCGAATACCTTGGAGAACTCATGTTATAAACTGTCTTTTGACGCGAACGGAGATATTGTTTCGTTGCTGGATAAGCGTAACGGAAAAGAACTGGTGGCATCGGGAAAAGCTATCCGTCTGGCATTGTTTACAGAAAACGAATCTTTTGAATGGCCTGCATGGGAGGTGTTGAAAAAAACATTAGACCGTGAACCTGTTTCTATCACCCATGGAGTGAAACTGACCTTGGTGGAAGACGGTGACTTGCGTAAATCTATCTGTATTGAGAAAAAACATGGCGAGTCAGTGTTCCGTCAGTATGTCCGCCTGTACGAAGGAACCCGCGCACCGCGTATCGATTTTTACAATGAAATAGACTGGCGCTCTACAAATGCGTTGCTGAAAGCGGAATTCCCGCTTGCTGTGTCTAATCCGAATGCTACTTATGACTTGTCTTTGGGTAGTGTGCAGCGTGGAAATAATACAGTGACAGCATATGAGGTTTACGGACATTACTGGGCCGATTTGACCGACCGCAAGGGGGACTATGGAGTTTCTATTATGAATAACGGAAAATACGGATGGGATAAACCTTCGGACAATACGCTCCGTCTTACTTTGCTCCATACGCCCAAGACTGACAAGGGATATACTTATCAGGACAGACAGGACTTTGGTTATCACACATTTACTTACAGCCTGCTTCCGCACCAGGGTGAGCTTGACAAGGCTGAAGTGGTATCGAAGGCAGAGGTGCTGAACCAGACATTGAAAGCCTTCCAGACAGATAAGCATAAAGGTGAAATGGGACGTACTTTCTCAATGGTATCGTCGGACAATCCGAACGTGATAATCAAGGCATTGAAGAAAGCTGTCGATGCTGATGAATATGTGGTACGTGTATATGATGTAGCCGGTAAGGGAACTCAATCGGCCAGATTGACGTTTGCCGGTAAACTTGTGGAGGCTGTTGAAACCGACGGAACAGAGAAGGAAATTGCTAAAGCCGGTTTCAGCGATAATACGCTGGAGGTTACAGTTAAGCCTTTCTCTTTGAAAACATATAAGATCCGTTTGGCTGAATCGGGTATGGAGGTACATCAGCCGAAATGTCTGGCACTTAATCTTCCATACGACAAGAAGTGTGCTACTTATAACGAATTCCGTAGTGAGGCCGATTTCGAGTCCGGTTATAGCTATGCGGCTGAATTGCTTCCCGATTCGATAACGGTAGATCAGGTAACTTTCCGTCTTGGTGAACAGGAAGCTTACAACGGCTTGTCGTGCAAGAATGATACAATTGAGATTCCTGAAGGCTATAATCGTTTGTATTTCCTTGCAGCTGCCGCTTCTGTTGAGGACCAGCGTTTACAGATTGCCTGCGGAAAGCAGACTTCGGAGTTTGTCGTTCCTTCTTATACAGGATTTGTCGGTCAATGGGGACATGAGGGACATACTACCGGCTATTTGAAACCGGCCCAGATTGCTTATGTCGGAACTCATCGTCATGCGTCGGATGGAGATTGTCCTTACGAGTTTACTTATATGTTCAAATTCGGTATGGATATACCTAAGGGTGTCCGCTCTGTTGTTTTGCCCCAGAATGAGAATGTAGTGATTTTTGCCGCTACGGCCGTTGCTGAAGACCGTTCGCCGGTAAAACCATCGACAAAATTATTCCGTACAAACAACCATGAGGAACTGTCGGAACTTGTATCTGGCAACAAAATGATTTCGGGTGAAAATCTGCTGAAAAATGCAAAACTGACAAGATGGTCGGCTTATGTAAATGAAAAGGAACGTCCGCAGGCTGCTGTAGATGGCGACTTGTCGACTAAATGGTGTGACATTGCCGGACTGCCTAGTTTCCTGGAATTTGATTTGGGCAAGGCTGAGAAACTGACAGGGTGGAAAGTTGTGAATGCCGGTAAGGAAAATGGATCTTTCATTACGAGCCAGTGTTTCCTTATGGGAAGAAACTCTGTTGACGAAGACTGGCAAACAGTGGATTTCTTCGACGGTAACCGCAGCAATGTAGTATTGCGTACAATCACTTCGGACAAGGCATATCGCTATCTCCGTATGGTTGTGACCAGAGGAACACAGGCTGCTTCGTCGAAAGATGTACGCATTTACGAGGTAGAGGTTTACCGGTAATTGACTGTTAGTGAAATAATTGTTTGTTGTAAACAGATTAATAGCTTTGACTATGAATGGATTATCACGGTTTCTCAAAGTCACGCTAAAAGTTTGTATTCCGGTTTTTGCTGCTGTTTCGCTTTCTGCCCAGGGAGTAAACAAATATATTCCGGTAAGTAAGCATGTGAGCAATGATAATGGAATAACCTGGCCTTACGGACAGGTTATTCCACATTTTGCCATGCCGGCAGATACACTTGATGCCCTTGATATACAAGAGGGAATTTCTGATGATGAAAAACTGATGTTTACTGTACTGCAGGGGCTTGTCAATAAAACTCATCCTCGTTTGTTCTTGTTTCAACCGGCGGGAGAGGGTAAGTACAAGTGGCCTGAAAAGTTTGGGCTATGTATGGATGAGCTGCCTCGTGCAAAACGTTTCGAACTGGTGAGGAAATATGCGGCAGAACTGGACGGTGTAGTGCTTTATGATCCTTCTAAAAACATTCACTATGCCAATCTTGCTTCTACTGTTGCCGGAATCGAAAATTTGTTGCCTGTAACGCAGCCACTCCATCAGCTTTTGTTGAATGAGGGAATCAAGTTGCCTGTCCGGACAGACCTTACACGGTTGAATTTTACGCGTACTACTCAGATTTATGATTATCTGTACAAGTATTATTGGAAAAGATGTACTCACCGCCTTTTGGTGAGCCAACCGCCGGAGAGGGGATTTGTCCGTGATCTTGCCGTTGCGTCTGGAGCAGCTATAGTATGGCTCGATGCCCGTAAATGGAATGAGAATGTGATTCTGCGGAAATTCCTGAAGGAGATGAAACCCGGGGAAAGTCTGGTTACCGGATGGTTTCCTGAGGAGCGTTCTGGGGTAGGGATGACAGCGGAGTATGGTCTTTCTACGATTCCTTCTGATTTTTATATGAATGCGACTGTTTATGCCGGAATGTCACAGCCGGTTCATTATCCGAAGGTTCCAAAGATGCCGGAACTGGAGAATAAAATATATTTGGCTCTTTTCTTGAGTGATGGTGACAACGTGCAGTATTGCCAGCATGCCATGTCGCAACTTTGGGATAAAGAAGGCAGAGGAAGTATTCCCATTAACTGGACAATCAGTCCGGGACTGGTAGACTTTGGACCTGCGTTGCTGAATTATTATTATGATACAGCTACAGAAAACGACTGTTTTGCTTCCGGACCTTCCGGACTAGGGTATTCCCTGATTTATGACTCTCACAATTACATATGGAACAGCGACAGCGGGGAAGCTATTTCACCTTATGTGAAATGGACTCAGCAATATCTGGAAAAAAGTGGGTTGAGGATTATAACCATATGGGATGAAATAAATGATGAACAGCGAAGTGCTTATGCTCGCTATTGCCGTTATTTGTATGGACTTACATTACAGGATTGGGAACACCAGCCTTACAAACTGCCGACCTTAGTGCAAGACCGTAATTTGCCGGTGATAGCCAATCTACCCTGCTATGCAAATGGAGTAGATGTCATTTACTCGTTCTGGCAAGATACGATAGCTAAATTTGATGGCTCAAAACCGCTTTTTCTTTCGGCACAAGGTGAGTCGTGGAAAATGGGACCGGATAATATTGTAGCACTGAAAGAACGTCTTGAGGCTCTTTCTCCGGGAAATATTGTTATTTGTAGGGGAGATCATTTTTTTAATCTTTACAGAAAGGCAAACGGACTTCCTTTTAATTTGACGCTCTCTCCGGACGTTACGGTAAAGACGTCGCTTTCGAAGACATCTTCTGATCTGGTGGCCGATGGTTCTGCTGCTGAGAAACAGATGTGGGTTTCGGGTACGGATGACGGCAAAGCATGGATACAATTTGATTTCAAGAAAAAGTATCTGATAAGCCGGTATGTAGTGCGCCATGCAGGAAACGCCGGATTGCCCGATTCGCTTAATACGCGGGATTTTAAACTGGAAGTAAGTAATGACGGAAAGAAGTGGGAAAGCGCAGACTGTCAGTCTGGAAATACAATGCCTGTGACAGATGTCGATATTGTTCCGGTTAAGGCACGCTATATACGTCTTTCCATAACAGACTCTGGTGAAGACCAGCGGGCCCGTATTGCCGATATCGAGATATATGGAAGTGTATTGTAGGTAGCTTTATGTTTATATGAGAAAATTCATCTGGCTTTTACGCTTATATATGCTTTAAGAAGCGATGAATCTTTTGGAAATATCTTGAAGACTTTCTGCCGAAGTGCATGAAACTTTAAGTATGTTTCTGGGTTTGGTTTTAGTAATACAATAAATCCTCTCTTGAGTTTTTTCAGGAGAGGATTTTTTATCAGTATAGCAGTAGATTCTGCTGCTGTTTCTTTTAAAAGTTCATGGATGCATAGAACCCGTAATGTCCGTCGCCGGCAACAGGGCTGATTGTCAGGTTGTACTTCCTGGCAAACGGGCGGGTGAAGATGTAAGAACTTCCGGCTCCGATTGCTGCTCCGGCAGCTACATCCCACCAGTCGTGTTTCTTTCCGTAAACACGGGTCCATCCTACATATGTAGATAATATGTAGGAAGGCAGTCCCCACTTCCAGCCATAGCGCCGTTGGATAAAGGCTGCGGCGGCAAAAGAAGTAGATGTGTGCATGGATGGAAATGAATGATTGTCGCTACGGTCGGGACGTTCTTTTTTGACAATATATTTCAGCGCGTATGTGACTCCCAGTGTCGTTACTCCTGAAAATACGCCTTGTTTTAATCCTTGCCAGTCTTTTTGAAGCAACACGGCAGTGACTCCTGCAACCGGAAGAAGTAAAGCTCCTACATCGCCTGATGTGCGTACAGCCTTTCTGGTTCCGCTTACTTCTATTTCCTGGGCGCAGACAGATAAAGAAAGAGTCAGAGCAGATAGTATAAAAATCAGTTTTCTCATGACAACAGGGTAAGTTTGGGAAGAAAGATTATCAATCCGACAACAGCCGACGCAATGGCCAGAAGCAAAACAGCTCCTGCCGCCAGATCCTTGGTGCGTTTGATAGCTTCATCATACGCTGGAGATACCCGGTCGGCAAGTGCTTCGATAGCAGAGTTTACTGCTTCTGCCGAAAGAACCAGTCCGATACATAAACAGATGACAATCCATTCCATAGATGATAGTCCGACAAGAATGCCCGCCGTAATGACGCATACGGCGGCAAAGCAATGTATCCATGCATTATGTTCCCGACTGATAAGCAGAAAGATGCCGTGAAAAGCATATTTGAAACTTAACGCACGTTTACGCAAGGTAAATCCGCTGTTTTTCATTCTTCTTGTGCGATTACCAGTTGATGGTTACTTCTACCGGACAATGATCGGAACCGAATATCTCGGTATGTATCTTGGCATCCTGAAGTTTATCGGCAATGCGTGACGAAGCAAGGAAATAGTCTATACGCCACCCTGCGTTCTTCTCGCGTGCCTTAAAGCGGTACGACCACCACGAATAGATATTTTCCTGTGTAGGATAAAAGTGGCGGAATGTATCGATAAATCCGGCATCGAGCAATAACTGGAATTTTTCTCGTTCCTGGTCAGTAAAACCTGCGTTCATCCGGTTGGTTTTCGGATTCTTCAAATCGATTTCCTTATGTGCTACATTCAAGTCACCACATACGAGAACCGGCTTCTGTCGGTCTAACTGTAGCAGGTATTTACGGAAATCTTCCTCCCAGGTCATACGGTAATCCAGACGTTTCAATCCGTCCTGTGAGTTGGGGGTATACACCGTAACCAGATAAAAGTTTTCCATTTCCAGTGTAATGACCCGTCCTTCATGGTCGTGTTCGTCTATACCCAGCCCGTAAGTTACAGAAAGAGGCTGATGGCGAGTAAATATAGCTGTACCCGAATATCCTTTTTTTTCGGCATAATTCCAGTAAGAAGTATATCCTTCGAATGCCAGGTCGAGCTGTCCTTCCTGCATTTTGGTTTCCTGTAAGCAGAAGAAATCTGCATCCAGTTCGTTGAATATTTCCCGAAAGCCTTTATCGCAACAAGCTCGCAGCCCGTTTACATTCCATGAAATGAGTTTCATAATCATAATAAGAGTTTATACGTTTTCTGTTTACGTGATGAATAAATAGAATAGCGTTATTTCTTTATATCGAATAAGTAAGTCAGTCGTCCCGCAATGTATGAGTGAGCCGAACGTGAGAACGGGTCTTTCTTTGTACTGTGGTAGAAGTCACTCAGCCCGAAATAATATCTTGCTTCAAGCAGGAAATTTCCGATGCCTGTACGTACTTCCAGACCTCCGCCTCCTACAATGCCATAATCGAACTTCATTTCTGCCATCTTTCCATATTGCCAGATAACTCCATTCGGGCGGTCTTTCGGATGCCAGGAAGCACTTTGCTTCTCATTTTCTCCCAATAGGAAGCCAATCTGTGGACCGATGTTCAGGACAAACCGTGCTCCGTTCCCTTTATCTTTTCCAAAGCCAAGATGTGCCATCAATGGAACTTCTATGTAGTTCATGGTGCGCTGGTATGTATCTCCTGTGCCGTCGTCGATATTTTCTTTCCATCCTCTTTGGGAGTAGTTGATTTCTCCCTGTATACCACAGAGTATCTTGAAATATCTTTCTGATATATATCGGACAGTCACTCCGACAGAGGGAGTAATAAATGTTTTTTGCTTGATACTTGGCTCAAAACTGACGGAACTAAGGTTTACGCCGCCATTTATACCTATGGCTAAATTGTGGCGCGGGTCTTGTAGTTGGGCGCGGACAGGCAGTCCCACCGACAAACATAATATGCTCAGTAATGCAATAACAGATTGCTTTTTCATGTACTTATTCGAAATCAAGTTTAATCAGTTCGTAATCTTTTGTGAAATGTACAAAGAATACTTTACGGTTGATGAACCCTCCCCAGTTATTGACGCGTTCGAAGCAGAATCCGGTCTGTATCGGAGTTACCTGTACGCGGTTTAGATTTTCTTCCAGCTTGTTGCCTTGCTGCGACAGACCTTTCAGGAAGAAATATCCCACGTCGAATCCTAGCATGCCATATTTAGGATAAGTATTCGACATATCTTTGCTGTACCAGCGGCGGTATGACTGGGTGAAATTGATGGCAGCCGGAAACAGGTTGTTGGTATAGAACGATGAGTAGAAATAGGTATCCAACTCATAAAAGTTTGCCAGGAAATCCTGTGTATAAGTCTGCCATTCAGGATAGCCGAACAGGTGCATGTCGAAATGCGGATGCTCGCGGCGGACAAGAGTCAGGTGAGGCAGTACGCGTGTCAATGCTGAGCTTCGTCCTGAAGTCGGAATAAAGATGTTTTCCTGCAGGGTGTCCATGGCGGCAATCACTTTGTTCGGATCAATATCTCCGGCTAGCTGTATCTGCTTGAATCTAACGTTGTTGTCTTTCAATTCATTCTTCATGCCTTTAATGAATTCGGCTTTTTCCTTATCTCCGCTGCCATCGTCAACGAAAATGACATTGGTTTTTCCGAATTTCCGGATAAAATGTTCGTATACCTTTGAATAAAGATAAGACTGTGGGGTATTGACCTGATAGATATTCGGATTGGTAAATACCTGATCTACTTTAGGAGAGAAAGGAACTACCAGACGGATATTGTTCTTGTCGGCAAAGGCTGCGACAGAAGCGATGGATGACTGGTGTGCCGGACCAAAAATGATGTCCATATCCTTCAGCTTGCTCTGGGATAAGATTGCATTCGTGCCGGCTGTGGTTCCTTTGGTATCGTAGGTGTAAATATCGGCAGATACTCCTTGATGTTTCAGGCTATCAATAGCCATAAGAAAACCTTCGTAAAACTCTACCATGCGTGACTGTTCATCCTGACTGGTAGATGTAAAAGGTAACATCAGAGCAACTTTTATGGTATTTATCTGCTTTTTGCTGATAGAATTTTCTTTGAAGAGTTCTTCGTTGCTGGGAGCTGCCTGTGAAGACGGTGCTGTCTTTCCTGTTTCCTGTGATTTAGGGTAAGGAATGAAAAGGAAGCTTCCTTTCTTCAGCTTTCCGTTCTTTAATTCCGGATTGGCTGCAATAAGTTCTTCTTGTGTGATGCCATACTGCTGGCTGATGCTGAAAATCGTTTCCTTTCGGGCTACCTTGTGCATATCCCTCCACTCGTTTTTCTTTACTGCCGGCTCTGCTTGAGCAGTTTGTTCTGTCTGAGCGGGTGCATTATCCTGTGCCGGAATGACAATAACCTGTCCGATACGGAAGTTTTCGGCACTTAATCCCGGATTGGCTTTGCAAATAGCCTGGGCTGTTACGTGGTATTTCAGTGTCAGCTGATATAATGTTTCTCCTGCCTGTATCGTATGAAACTGTTTTCCGTCCTCATTGGAGTATTGTGCCTGTGGAATTTTCAACGCTTGTCCGGCACGTATTTGTTCCTTGCTTCCCGGGTTCAGGCGTACAATGTCGTCAACCGAAATGTGATACATGCTGGCAATGGAGTACAGGCTTTGTCCTTTTGTCACGGTATGCAAAAAATATCCGGTTCCGGTCTGTGCCGATACCGTTGCACTTAAACTGCTGGCTGATAGCGCCAGCGAAAGGCAGATAATATGGATAAACTTCATTTTCGTTTGTATTTGTTGAGTGGCAAAAGTACAAAAAAAAGCATTATCTTTGCAAAGATATGATTGATTTTAAGGATATGGAAGACGTAAAAGAAACGATAAATGTACAAGGAGCGCGTGTACATAATCTAAAAAATATAGATGTGGAAATTCCCCGCGGGAGTTTGACCGTCATAACGGGTCTGAGTGGAAGCGGGAAATCTTCATTGGCTTTTGATACGATTTTTGCCGAAGGACAAAGACGTTATATCGAAACGTTTTCTGCTTATGCGCGAAATTTTCTGGGTGGAATGGAACGTCCGGATGTGGATAAGATAACCGGACTGAGTCCTGTGATTTCCATTGAACAGAAAACAACTAACAAAAATCCTCGCTCTACGGTGGGTACTACTACCGAAATATACGATTATCTTCGTCTGCTCTTCGCCCGTGCGGGAACTGCCTACTCATATCTGTCGGGTGAAAAAATGGTAAAATATACAGAAGAGCAGATTCTGGATCTGATTCATCGCGACTATAAGGGCCGGCGTATTTATATTCTTGCTCCGCTGGTACGTACCCGTAAAGGACATTATAAAGAATTATTCGAACAGATACGCAAGAAAGGATACCTGTATGTGCGTGTAGACGGTGATGTGAAGGAGATTGTGCATGGCATGAAGCTGGACCGTTATAAAAATCACGATATCGAGGTTGTGATAGATAAAACGGTAGTTACGGAGAAGGAAGAAAAACGTCTGAAGCAAAGTGTGGCGACTGCCATGCAGCAGGGTGATGGCTTACTGATGATTCTTGATGCACAGACTGAGAGCGTGCGCCATTACAGCAAGCGGCTGATGTGTCCGGTTACGGGACTTTCGTATAGGGAGCCGGCTCCGCATAATTTTTCTTTTAACTCTCCGCAAGGCGCCTGTCCGCGCTGTAAGGGATTGGGATATGTCAATCTGATAGATGTAGACAAGGTAATTCCCGATCGTTCACTCTCTATTTATGAAGGTGCTGTCGCTCCACTTGGCAAATATAAGAATGTGATGATATTCTGGCAGATAGAAGCGCTGCTGGAGAAATATGAAGCAACATTGAAGACTCCTGTTTCGGAGTTGCCTGAAGATGCCATAAACGAGATTCTGTATGGGGCAGACGAACGTCTGAAAATCAAGAGTTCGCTGATACATGCATCGTCGGATTACTTTGTGACTTACGAAGGTATTGTGAAATACATTCAGATGATGCAGGAGAAGGATGCTTCGGCCACAGCCCAAAAGTGGGCAGAACAGTTTGCTAAGACTGATGTATGTCCGGAGTGTAAGGGAGCGCGGTTGAATAAGGAGGCTCTTCATTTTCGTATTCATGACAAGAACATCTATCAGCTTTCTACCATGGACATAAGCGAGCTTTATGACTGGCTGATGCATGTAGAAGAACATTTGGAAAGTAAGCAGCGTATTATTGCTGCGGAGATATTGAAGGAGATACGTACCCGTCTGAAATTCTTGCTGGATGTTGGACTGGATTATCTTTCACTGAACCGTTCTTCTGTAAGCTTGTCGGGAGGAGAAAGCCAGCGTATCCGTCTGGCCACACAGATTGGTTCGCAGCTGGTTAATGTACTGTATATTCTTGATGAACCGAGCATCGGTCTGCATCAACGGGATAATATCCGGCTGATTAACTCTTTAAAAGAGTTGCGCGACTTGGGAAACTCTGTCATTGTGGTAGAACACGACAAAGACATGATGCTGGCTGCCGATTATGTGGTAGATATGGGGCCGAAGGCTGGACGACTGGGAGGTGAGGTTGTGTTTGCCGGAACTCCGGAAGAGATGCTTAAGACCTCTACACTTACTTCGCAGTATCTGAATGGAAAGATGAAGATTGAAGTCCCTGCCGAACGCCGGAAGGGAAATGGCAAATCACTTTGGCTGCGTGGAGCCAGAGGAAATAATCTGAAAGGGGTAGATGTGGAATTTCCACTGGGCAAGCTGATTTGTGTAACCGGAGTTTCGGGAAGCGGTAAGTCTACTTTGATAAATGATACCCTTCAGCCTATTCTTTCTCAGCATTTTTACCGTTCTTTGCAAGAGCCTTTGCCTTATGATGCGATAGAAGGACTGGAATACATTGATAAAGTGGTGAATGTCGACCAGTCACCGCTTGGACGTACGCCTCGTTCCAATCCGGCAACTTATACCGGTGTTTTCTCTGATATCCGTAATCTGTTTGTGGGGCTTCCCGAAGCCAAAATACGCGGATACAAGCCGGGACGTTTCTCATTCAATGTTTCGGGAGGACGTTGTGAGGCTTGTGGAGGAAATGGGTATAAAACGATCGAAATGAATTTCCTTCCGGATGTATTTGTTCCGTGTGAGGTTTGTCACGGTAAGCGCTACAACAGAGAAACGCTGGAAGTGCGTTATAAAGGCAAATCTATCGCCGATGTGCTTGATATGACCATCAACCGTGCGGTAGAGTTTTTCGAAAATGTTCCTCAGATACTGAATAAGATAAAGGTTTTGCAGGAAGTCGGACTGGGATATATCAAGCTGGGACAGCCTTCTACTACTTTGTCGGGTGGTGAGAGTCAGCGCGTGAAGCTGGCAACAGAACTTTCGAAGCGCGATACGGGTAAAACCGTTTATATTTTGGATGAGCCGACTACCGGTTTGCATTTTGAAGATATACGTGTGCTGATGACGGTTCTGAACAAGCTGGTAGATAAAGGAAATACAGTTATTGTCATCGAACATAACCTGGATGTTATCAAGATGGCAGACTATATTATCGATATGGGCCCAGAAGGAGGTAGAGGTGGAGGACAACTGCTTTCATGCGGGACTCCTGAGGAAGTTGCAAAATCGGATAAGGGATATACGCCCCGGTTTATTAAAGAAGAGTTGGAAAATCAGTAATTAAGCGATAAAAACAATCAGGTTATTATGGCAAAAGAAAAAATAGCAAAGACGAATGCGGCACGCTTGCTGGATAAAGATAAGATAAAATATGAACTTGTACCTTATGAAGTTGATGAAAACGATTTGAGTTGTGTACATGTTGCCGCTACCCTGGGTGAGAATATCGAACAGGTTTTCAAGACACTGGTACTTCACGGAGACAAATCGGGTTATTTTGTCTGTGTGATTCCGGGTGAGCATGAAATTGACCTGAAAATGGCTGCGAAGGTTTCGGGAAACAAGAAATGCGACCTTATTCCCGTCAAGGAACTGCTTCCGTTGACAGGGTATATTCGGGGAGGATGTTCTCCAATAGGCATGAAAAAACATTTTCCTACGTATATTCATCATACATGCAATGATTTCCCTTATATCTATGTCAGTGCGGGTGTGCGAGGCTTGCAGGTCAAGTTGGCTCCCGACGATTTGATAAAGGTTAGCCGTGCCGAAGTCTGCACACTGTTCGGTGAATAGGAACGTGGTGACGTTTTGTTTGAAACATGGGCGAATTTTGTTCGATTTGTGCTAATATTTTCGTTGTTTTATACCGAAAAGATTGAAAAAACAGGACAATTGCCTGTGTTTTTGCCACTTTTTTATATATTTGCGAAAAATATTAAATTTATTAATCATTAAAATCTTCATTATTTATGTTTAACAAGCATCCTAAAGGTCTGATACCTGCTGCACTTTCTAATATGGGGGAGCGTTTTGGCTACTACATCATGAACGCTGTGCTGGTGTTGTTCCTTTGTTCTAAATTTGGTATAAGTGAGGAAAAAAGTACACTTATCTATTCATTCTTTTATGCAGGTATCTATCTGTTAAGTCTTGTAGGGGGTCTGATTGCTGACAGAAAGCAGAATTATAAAGGTACAATCATGGCCGGCCTTGTGGTGATGGCTATTGGATATATTGCATTATCTATTCCTATTACTGCTAACGCAGGCAATACATCATGGTTGCTTACACTTACTTGTATTGCATTGTTCTTCATAGCATTTGGTAATGGTCTGTTCAAGGGAAATCTTCAGGCTATCGTAGGCCAGATGTACGATAATCTTGAAGCTGAGGCTGCTACAAAGGGGGAAAAAGAACTGATCGAAGCTAAGAGCAAGAGAGATTCTGGATTCCAGATCTTTTATGTGTTTATCAATATCGGCGGACTGGTAGCTCCGTTTATTGCTCCTCTGTTGAGAAGCTGGTGGCTGAGTGCACACGATATGGTCTATAATGCGAGTCTTCCTGCTTTGTGTCATGACTATATAGCAAAAGGTGCAGAGGGAATGTCGGCTGAGGCTATGGGTAACCTGAATCAGTTGATGTCACAATGTGTAGGTGAAACTACCGATATGGCTGCTTCTTGTGCACAGTATTTGCAGATATTTAATGAAGGTATTCATTATTCATTTGTTGCATCTGTTGCAGCAATGCTTATTTCTTTGATTATCTTCTTTGTTACCAAGAGTCAGTTCCCAAATCCGGGAAAGAAAGAAGCCGCTGCTGCTGTTACTTATTCAGCTGAAGAAAAGGCTGCTATGGCGAAGGAAATCAAACAGCGTCTTTACGCATTGTTTGCAGTGCTGGGTGTTGTTATTTTCTTCTGGTTCTCATTCCATCAGAATGGTACTTCACTTTCACTCTTTGCGAGAGACTTCGTTGATACATCGACAATCGCTCCGGAAATATGGCAGGCAGTTAATCCTTTCTTTGTTATTACATTGACTCCGATTATTATGATGATTTTCGGTTCTCTTTCAAGAAGAGGTAAAGAGATTTCTACTCCGCGTAAGATTGCCATCGGTATGCTTATCGCAGGTTTGGCTTATCTCTTCCTGGCAGCATATTCACTCATTATGAGTTATCCTTCTGCTGCTGAATATAGAGAATTGCCTATTGACCAGCAGGTTAAGGCAGGAGCATGGGTTTTGATTGTACTTTACTTCCTGCTTACTGTAGCTGAGTTGTTTATTTCACCACTTGGACTGTCATTCGTTTCGAAGGTAGCTCCAAAGCATCTTTTGGGACTTTGTCAGGGATTATGGCTCGGTGCAACAGCAGTAGGTAATCTCCTGTTGTGGATCGGTCCTCTTATGTATAACGCTATTCCTATCGGATATTGCTGGGCAATTTTCATGATAGTATGCTTCATTTCAATGGGAGTAATGCTGTTCATGGTGAAATGGCTGGAACGTGTAGCTAAGTAATCGGGCAGATAAATCTTATATAAAACTGCAAGGCGTACAGAATGAGTTTTAAACTCGGTCTGTACGCCTTGATTTTTAGGGAAAGGTCTTGGTGATTTCTCTGTGATGTCGACTCCCTGGAAGCATTCTGTTGAATGATCTGATACGCTATATTAATGGGACCCTATTTTACTGGCGTTTTTGCATAGGAAATAAAAGATGTCAATACTGTCTTTCTGGAAAGAAGTCGAGATTTTATCTTTCTCTGTATGTGGAGATAAAACAAGCTCTTTAACCTTTTCTGAAACTTTCTGTTATGTAATCAGAAAGTATAGGAGAGAAGGTTAAAGAGCTTCTTGGTTATTATTGTTCAATAAATGTCTGCTTGTGCCTGTTGGGGGGATAATGTTGTTTATTGAATAACAGTCAAGCTTATTCAACCCCTTTCATCATCTTTTGTAGCTTACCTGAAAGAATGAAAAGAATAACAGCTGCTGTTCCACTCATAAAAACGAACAACATGAAGAAATCGAACAGGTTTTCTACGTGGTAACCCAGGAAAGTCTTGGTTACACCGCCTTCCGGATAATAGCCGCTCAACACACCGGCAAACTTATTGGCAGCTGAGGTACTGAGATACCATACACCCATCAGCAGTGATGAGAAGCGTACCGGAGAGAGTTTGTATACCAGTGACAGTCCGATAGGAGCAAGGCAAAGCTCACCCATGGTATGAATGAGATACAGGCCCGTCAACCAGATCATGCTGACTTTCACGCCGGGCTGTACATCTTTTACACCGAAAGCAATGAACAGATAACCTAATGAGAGTAACAACAGACCGATGGCTTGCTTACGCGGTGAACTGGGTTCGATGCCCCGTTTGCCAAGGAATGACCAGATGGCGGCAAATATAGGAGCAAGTGTTACAATCATAATCGGATTGAAAGACTGGAAATAAGCTGCGGGCATCTCCCAGCTGCCGATGTGGCGATCGGTCTGTTCGTCAGCAAAGAAGGTAAGTGAAGCTCCTGCCTGTTCGTAGGCTGCCCAGAAAAATATCACGAAGAAAGCGATGATGTATATTACACCGATTCGGGCTTGTTCGGTACGGCTCAGACTCTTGTCGGTAATGATGATGATGGGCATAACGATAGTCGTAGCATAAATAAGTGAGCCAATCCAGTCGGCTCCAGCAAAGATACCACCATTGCCATTCCAGTTTACAGAAAACAGAATGGTAAGTAAAACAGTTCCCACAGCCATCCATATAGTACGCTTATTACTTTCCTTGCCTGTCTGTGAGGCCTTTTGTGTGTTACAATCAGCTTTAGAAGGGACCGTACCTACAGGGTTACCGTCCGGATCGCAGATATATTTATTCTTGAATATCTGGAAAACAGCAGCTCCCAGTACCATTCCTATACATGCTGCCAGGAATCCCCATTTGAAATCTTCCGGATGTCCCGTGTTACCTACTAGTCCGCATATCAGCGGGGCAAGGGTAGATCCTACATTCACTCCCATGTAGAAGATGGTGAAGGCCGAATCTTTACGTTTGTCGTCGGCTGTATACAGACGTCCTACCATGGTCGATATGTTAGGCTTGAAGAATCCGTTACCTAAAATCAGCAGTCCCAGTCCTATAAACATCAGCCATTTGGCTAGTTCTACCTGATGAAAATAGCATGCACTCAGGAAAAGCATGAACTGTCCTGCCGCCATGGTCAATGCTCCCACTACGATGGAGCGGCGATTTCCCCAGTAGCGGTCGGCAATGTATCCGCCAATCAGTGGGGTAAGGTATACCAGCCCTGTATAACTTCCGTAAACTTGTGAAGCCATTTCCTTATCGAACAGCAAGGCTTGCACCATGTAAAGCATGAACAAGGCACGCATGCCATAATAACTGAATCGTTCCCACATTTCAGTTACGAAGAGTAAGTAAAGTCCTTTCGGATGTCCTTTTGTCTGATTCATTTTGTTCCTATTTTGATAAAATGTTATTATTTGCAGCGAAAAACGTTGCAAAAATAGCAAATAAATACCTTGTGTCAAAATCAAAAAGTTAGAAGATGTGTTGTTTTTGCTTCGCTTTGCTTTACGTCTGTGCTGAATATAGAAAAGATTATAAAGTTTCTTGAGAAGCCGGATAGGTTATGTAGAGCGTGTCGGGGGAATATTTTACTTGACGTCTGGACAAAATAAAAGGAAGAGCAGAAAAATTACCTTCTGCTCTTCCTGTATCGAAAAATAATCTGATTGGTCTTCAATCTTATCTGTTGGCTGTTACCCCCTGATAACAAGAGGTTACTTTATCGAAGAAAGCCGGATCTGGATTAGCTTCCAGCAGTTGCATCATCAAGTCGTATACATCAGCATGACTGTCGAGTTTGATAGCTGTCTGGAGGTCAGCCAGTGAATCATCGTACTCGCCTTTGTCCATATGAATTTCAGCACGGGTCTTGTAATTCTCTGCATCTGAGGGAGTCAGGCGGATAGCTTCGTCCAAATCTTTCTCTGCCAGATCGTATGCCTGAGCGTTCATGTAAAGTGTGCCGCGGGTATAGTATGCAAACGAGCGGTATTCTGTATCTTCTTCCGGAATAAGTTTTACACTTTCGTTGGCAGCATACAGTGCCAGTTTCATATCGCCGTAGAAATTGCATACCAGCGCCATGTAACAGTGTGCATAACCATTGTCCGGATTTTGGTTGATTTCTTCGTTCAGGTATTGGTAAGCTTGTTCTGCATTGCCTGCATTCAGTGCTTCTACTCCTTTTATGTAATTGGAACTTTCCGGACGGACAAAATCTTTAGCTTGTGTTTGAGCGATTGCCATCAGGCAACATGCAACGGTAAGTATTAGTGTTTTCATTGTATTCATAAGTAAAGTTGTTTTTATGTCAGGCACAAAAGTAGAGAGTTTTCTTGAAACAATAAATATTTTAAGTAAGAAAAATATTATGTTTTAAATCACTTTTTTAACAATTAATAGCATACTTATGCCTTGCTTAGGAATGTTTTGACAGAACGTATTACCTTTATTATATAGCGAAATGTTGTCTGGGAAGAAATAATCTCTGGGGGATTGGGCGGATGGATGGTTGGTAAAATTTTGCGATGTTCTTTCTGTAGCATGAAAGATAGTTTATTTTTTTGTATTTTTGCCGACAAATTGAATGAACTAATGAGTCAACAGTATCCGTCCGTTTTATTGGAAAAAGCAGTGGGAGAATTTGCCAAGCTTCCCGGTATAGGAAGAAAAACTGCCATGAGGCTGGTGTTACATCTGCTGCGTCAGGATTTGCAGACAGTGGAGGCATTTGGCAATGCCGTCATAACACTGAAGCGTGAGGTAAAATATTGTAGGGTTTGTCATAATATATCCGATACGGATGTTTGCCAGATTTGTTCCAACTCATCGAGGGATGCTTCGACGGTATGCGTGGTGGAAAACATTCGTGATGTAATGGCTGTAGAAAATACCCAGCAGTATAAGGGATTGTACCATGTATTAGGGGGAGTTATTTCTCCTATGGATGGTGTAGGACCTTCTGACTTGCAGATAGAAAGTCTGGTGGAACGTGTGAAATCGGGTACAGTCAAAGAGGTGATTCTCGCATTAAGTTCAACGATGGAAGGAGATACTACAAACTTTTATATCTTTCGAAAACTGGCTCCCTATGATGTCAAGCTGACAATGATTGCCAGAGGTATTTCCATCGGTGATGAACTGGAATATACAGATGAGGTTACATTGGGACGTTCTATTGTAAACCGTACTGTTTTTACTGGAACTATGTAAATATATTGAAATGGAAAAAGAAATTGCACAGCTATTGAAATGCCTGAAGATAGAGTATGCGCTGCTTTGGGTGTTGTGTTTGGTTTTGATTGTTTTGTACGAGTATGATATTCTTCCTCAGGGAATCTTTACTGATGATGTACGTACTGGTTATATGTTGCAGGTGTGTGGTATCTTGCTTGCTGTAGGTTTGATTCCCTTGTCGCTTCGCTTGTTCAGTTTGTCGTTGATAAAATATGTGCGTACTCTTCCGCTTGTAGAAGCTGTAAAAAGCTATCGTCGCTGGAATGAAGTGCGGGTATGCCTGTTGCTTGTTGCAGCTCTGGTAAATCTTTCCGTTTATTATTGGACAATGGATACGACGGGAGTATTATGTGCCGGTATGGTACTGGTTGCTTCTTTATTCTGTGTACCGGGACGTGAACGGGTCGTTTCTGAACTTGATTTGCAGCGTAACGAGGAGCGTGCACAATGAGCTTTGCCTTGTTATATACAGATGAAATCCGTCTTCGGGCTTTGGAGCCAAGTGACGTAGATGTGCTGATGAGGCTGGAAAATGATGAAGAACTGTGGGAAAATGGTATTGTGACGGGACCTTTCTCCCGTTTTCAGCTTGAGAGGTATATTGCGGAAAATACCAATGATATATATGTTGACGGTCAGCTTCGGTTGGTCATAGAGCATTGTTCCGGTAGTGTAGCCGGAGTCATAGACTTGTGTACATTCGATGCCCGTCATAGCCGTGCCGAAGTAGGTATTGTTGTTTTGAAAGAATTTCGTCGTCGTGGAATTGCCCGTTCCGCCTTATCGTTGCTGGAACGGCATTGCTTCAGTCTGTTGGGTATGCATCAATTGTATGCTTATGTGAAGACAAGCAATGCCGCATGTATCAATCTCTTCCATTCTGCAGGATTTAATACGACAGGAGTATTGAAAGACTGGTTGCATACCGGAAGAGGATATCGGGATGTATGTCTGCTGCAGAAAATGAATCCTTTAATTGCATGACGGATATTGCGGATATTTAGCCCACAAGCGATAGGGATTGCCCAGCTCATTCATGCTGGTTTGCCATAGCTCCCGATAATTCTCCTCCAGCAAGTGCTGCTTGCAGGTTTCTCCTATGATCCACGAATCCTCGTTTATCTCTTTTTGAAGTTGTGTGTTGTTCCATCCGGCGTATCCCGCAAAGAAGCGGATATGTCCTTCGATGGGATTTCCTGCCAGTATATATTGCTGCACGCGTTCGAAGTCACCATTTAAGAACAGACCATTGCCTAGAGGAAATGAACCCTCCAAATCGGGTAGTGTGTAAGAAAAAGATGGTACTTCTGTCTACGGGTCCGCCTTTATAGACAGGGATAAGGGGGGCTGTTTCCAGATTAGGAACAAGTTGGTTTAGTGAAATATGATATCTGAAATCCTTATTCATTACAATGCCCATACTTCCCTCCGAATTATGTGTTATCATCAGGACGACTGAACGGGCAAAATGATAATCATATAATAATGGGGAAGCAATAAGAATACTTCCCGTATGCGGAAGCGCCTTATTTGATTTTACTTGAAAAATGCGCATATCCATAGCTAAATATTTATATTTTACTAATGTAGTAAAAAAAAGTGAGATAGGAAAGGATATTGGCTTTTATTTTAGGAATAATAATTTTATAGGAATATATAACAAAAAAGCGATTACCGAAGTAATCGCTTCCTGTGATTCCGCTGCGATTCGAACGCAGGACCCACGCCTTAGAAGGGCGTTGCTCTATCCAGCTGAGCTACGGAACCATCCTTAATTAAGCGGTGCGTACGGGACTCGAACCCGTGACCCCATGCGTGACAGGCATGTATTCTAACCAACTGAACTAACGCACCATTATTTTTTTATTTGCTATCTCTCTCGATTGCGAGTGCAAAGGTACTACTTTTTTTTATTCCTGCAAATAAATTGCCCAGTTTTTTGTAAGAAAAATAATCTTTTTCTTGATTTCACTGCTTACGAATACCGTTTAGGGTAGCGTAAAAGGATGCTTAACAGAGCTACTATTCCTAATATTATAGGGTAGTACAGATAGCCAATGATACTGATAGGGGATAATTTTGTCAGTTCGGCTGCTATCAGCATTTGTGCTCCATAAGGAATAAGGCCTTGTACGACGCATGAAAAAGTATCGAGAATACTGGCACTTTTTCGTTTGTCTACCCTGAATTGTTCGGCTATGTTATTAGCTAGAGGTCCGACAGTAATAATGGCTATCGTATTATTGGCTGTACAGAAATTGGCTAAGCTGACTAATGCGGCAATACTAAGTTCGGCTCCTCTCTTGTTGCTTACATGGCGAGTCAGATGATGCAGAATATAATCTACACCTCCGTTGAAGCGAATCAGCTCAAGCATGCCTCCTGCCATTAATGTAATGATGATAAGTTCTCCCATTCCAGTGATGCCTTCACCCATGGAAGCAAACCATCCGAAAAGGTCGAAGCTTCCATATATACAACCTATGATACCTGTTGAAAGTACTCCAAGGAGTAGGACCAGAGTTACATTCATACCGGCAATAGCTGTACCCAGGACAATGAGGTAGGGGATAACTTTGCCCCATTCTATCGCATGTATTTCGCTTGCTGACTCTACTTGTGTACCATATATGATATAATAGATAAATACAAGCAGGGCAGCAGGAACGGCAATCAGGAAATTTACCCGAAACTTGTCGCGCATTACGCAACCTTGTGTACGTGTTGCGGCTATCGTAGTATCGGAAATAAAAGAAAGATTATCACCGAAAAAAGCTCCTCCTATGACGAGAGCTGTCATGAACGGCAGACTTACATCTGTCTTCATGGCAATACCCGCCGCAACCGGCGTAAGGGCCACGATTGTTCCCACCGATGTACCGATAGACAATGATATGAAACAGGAAGCCAGAAAAATTCCTGCCAGCAGCAGATTGTCGGGCAGTAGTAGAAGCGTCAGATTTACGGTTGCATCTATGGCTCCCATGGCTTTGGCCGATTGGGCAAAGGCTCCGGCCAGAATAAATATCCAGAGCATCAGCATGATATTTTTGTTTGCTGCTCCTGATGAATATTGAAGTATGCGGTCGTTGAGGCTTAATCCTTTTGTCGTTGCCACGGCGTAGACAGAGGCTACCAGAAATGCTACGGTGATAGGTACTTTGTAGAAATCGTTGACAATAAGTGAAGTCACCAGATAAAGACAAAGGAATACCACTAAAGGCATCAGTGCCCAGCCGTTGGGCTTGTTGATAATGGGAGTCAGTTTGTTTAAGTCCATAAAAATTGATGTATCTACCTTAAATTATATAAAGGAATCTCTGAAAATTGTATGGTGTGTTCTCAGAGATTCCTTGCTGTGTTCCTTAGTGCCTGATGACATTTTATTTTATTATTCAGGCTTCGGGAAGAAAAATGTTGTTATTATAAAGTTACCCCAGTCTTGAATATTGCAATTTCGCGGTAACCTTTCTTTTCATTGTTAACCCATTCTCCACTGGCTACTTTGATAACGTAGTCGATGAATCGTTTGCATGTAACAGTCATAGGCTCGTTTTCTACAATAACTCCGGCATTGAAGTCAATCCATCCCGGTTTGTGAGCTGCCAGACGAGAATTGGTAGAAATCTTCATGGTTGGTACGTAAGTACCGAACGGTGTACCGCGTCCGGTGGTAAACAATACCATGTGGCATCCACAAGAAGCGAGAGCGGTAGCTGCAACCAGGTCATTTCCCGGAGCAGAAAGCAGATTCAATCCTTTTGTCTGCAAGCGTTCTCCGTAAGGCATTACTCCTGATACGTAACTCTTTCCACATTTCTGTGTGCAGCCCAATGCTTTTTCTTCAAGAGTAGAAATACCACCTGCCTTATTTCCCGGTGACGGATTTTCGCCCACTGGTTCTCCGTGTGAAAGGAAGTATTCCTTAAAGTCGTTGATAAGATGTACGGTCTTTTCGAACAGTTCCGGAGTCTTGCAGCGATTCATCAGGATTGTTTCTGCTCCAAACATTTCAGGAACTTCAGTCAGTACGGATGTTCCTCCTTGTGCGATGAGGAAGTCTGAGAACATTCCCAGCAACGGATTGGCTGTAATACCTGAGAAGCCGTCTGAGCCACCACACTTTAATCCGACACGCAGTTCTGACAGTGGAATGTCGGTGCGTACATCCTGTTTACATTTTGCATATAAGTCACGCAAAATTTTCATGCCTTCCTCAAATTCATCGTCAACCTTTTGAGCTACCATAAACTTGATTCTGTCTTCGTCGTACTCACCGATAAATTCACGGAAAATGTCAGGCTGGTTGTTTTCGCATCCCAAACCTACGACCAATACAGCTCCGGCATTGGGATGGAGTACCATGTCGCGTAGGATTTTCTTCGTGTTTTCATGGTCGTCTCCCAACTGAGAGCATCCGTAATTATGAGGGAAAGCCATGATGGCATCGATTCCTTCTTCTTTTGTTTCACGGCGAAGAGCTTCTGCAAGCTGGTTCACGATACCGTTTACGCAGCCCACTGTCGGGATGATCCAGATTTCATTACGAATACCTACATCTCCGTTTTTACGACGATATCCTTTGAATGTAAGATTTTCCTGCGGAATATCCAGTGAAACCTCAACCGGATTGTACGTATAGTCCAGCAATCCGGCAAGGTTGGTTTTTATTTCTTTCTCGCAAATCCAGCTTCCCTGAGGTACATGTTTAATGGCATGTCCGATAGGATAACCGTATTTTACAATATTGTCACCTTCATTGAAATCTTGCAGTGTTACTTTGTGTCCGGCTGGAATATCTGTTTTTAAAGTAATCTCCTGTCCGTCAATCTGGATAGTTTCTCCAGCTTTCAGGGGAGTGATAGCGACAGCAACGTTGTCTGCCGGGTTAATTTTTAGATAAGTTGTTTCCATAAATTATATGTTAGTTATTGTTCCTGTTTGCATCCAGGTAGAAATCTATATTCTCTATTGTCAGCAGGTTGATTGGCATATAGTTGCATTCTTTTACTTTTTTCTTTAAGATAAGATGATTGCATAAACTTTCTACGCTGCTATATCCCTGTAGAGTAGGTTGCTGTGCGATAAGGAAGTCTATCACGCCTTCGCGCAGACAGGCTACATTTCTGGTCAGTAAATCGTAACCCATTAAGTGGAAATCGTGTCTTTTGTGTCTCAATATATATTCTCCAATGATATAGGCTTTTGAGTTGAATGTGATTCCATATGATATACCTGGATGCTTTTGGAAGAAATCATCCAGTATGGCCTCGTCTTCTCCTGGCTGTTTGGCATATAGATTCAATTCCCACATCTTCAAATCAGGATGGTGTTCTTTCATATATGCATAAAATCCTTCCTCACGGTGTAACTGCTGGTTTGAACCTAATCTGCCTTCGTTTATTTGCCGGAAGATAATCAGTTCTTTGCTGTCTTGTATCAGCATTTTTGCCATGCGTGCAGCGAAATACCCACTTTGTTTAGCATGTTGTCCGTAAAAAGCCAGTGGATTCAGATGAGGTATATTTGAATCTATAAATATATAAGGTATATTTAATATCTGAAGCTTGCTTACAATTTGGGTTGTTTCCGTTTCAATTGTCGGAGATAGAATCAAGCCGTCTGGGTTCATTGCCAGCAGGCGGTTGCCGGCGGATACGAAAGAGCCGAATTCGTATTGGTCGTAATAATCAATATGTAATGAAATGTTGAAATCGGAAAAAGCCTTCATTGCCTGATACATGCCATTTTCTACATCCACCCAATAGTCGCCTTTTGCATGGAGAGGCAATAAACAGGCAAAAATATATTTTTTATTTGAGGCCAGTGCGCTGGCATACATGTTGGGTTGGTAGTCAAGTTGCTTAAGGATGTTTTCTACCTTCTTGCGACTTGCTTCCGAAACGCCAGTTCGCCCGTGAAGAACTCTGTCTACTGTCCCGACTGACACTTCCGCCATCTGGGCTATATCTTTTATACGAATACGTTCTACTTGTTTATCCATATCTATATACCTTATTTATATAGGAGGTCTTTCTTAATTGATGAAGAAAAAATTTTTCGATACAAATATATAACTTTTTTTGTTATTTAAAAAATAACTCGTACCTTTGTGTGCGTACACAAAGAGGATATTGTTTATTTAATCTATGAAGACGCGAACATGTGATATCCACTTTGACGGTAAGATTATCAAACTTATTATAAATAGTATAAAATTTATCTACAATGGGAAAAATTGTTACTTTAGGTGAGATCATGTTGAGATTGTCTACTCCGGGAAATACCCGTTTCGTGCAGTCTGATAACTTTGATGTTGTATACGGTGGTGGTGAAGCAAATGTTGCTGTTAGCTGCGCCAATTACGGCCACGATGCATACTTCGTAACAAAGCTGCCGAAGCATGAAATCGGTCAATCAGCAGTAAACGCTTTACGTAAGTATGGTGTTAAGACAGATTTTATTGCTCGTGGTGGTGATCGTGTAGGTATTTATTATTTGGAAACAGGTGCTTCTATGCGTCCTAGCAAGGTTATTTATGACCGTGCTCACTCGGCTATCGCAGAAGCTGATCCGTGTGATTTCGATTTTGATGCTATCATGGAAGGAGCTGACTGGTTCCACTGGTCTGGTATTACTCCAGCTATCTCTGATAAGGCTGCAGAGCTTACTAAACTGGCTTGTGAGGCTGCAAAACGCCATGGAGTAACAGTTTCTGTTGACTTGAACTTCCGTAAAAAACTTTGGACAAAAGAAAAAGCTCAGTCTATTATGCGCCCATTGATGCAATATGTAGATGTATGTATCGGTAATGAAGAAGATGCTGAACTTTGTCTTGGCTTTAAACCTGATGCAGACGTTGAAGGTGGTAAAACTGATGCTGAAGGCTACAAAGGTATCTTTACAGCAATGGCTAAGGAATTCGGATTCAAATATGTTATTTCTACATTACGTGAATCGTTCTCTGCTACTCACAATGGCTGGAAAGCTATGATTTACAACGGTGAAGAATTCTATACTTCTAAGCGTTACGATATCAATCCGATTATTGACCGTGTAGGTGGTGGTGATTCATTCTCTGGTGGTATTATCCACGGATTGTTGACTAAACCTAACCAGGGTGAAGCTTTGGAATTCGCTGTAGCTGCTTCTGCTTTGAAACATACTATCAATGGTGACTTCAACTTGGTTTCTGTTGAAGAAGTTGAAGCTTTGGCAGGTGGTGATGCTAGCGGACGTGTTCAGAGATAATTTATTCAGTTAAGGAAATATTAGGTTATAAATAAAATGGCAAAATTTGACAAAATCGCGGTGTTGAACAAGATTGGTTCAACAGGTATGGTTCCTGTATTTTATCATAAGGATGCAGAAATCGCAAAAAAAGTAGTTAAGGCTTGTTATGACGGTGGTGTTCGTGCTTTCGAATTTACAAACCGTGGTGACTTTGCTCACGAAGTATTTGCTGAAGTTGTAAAATTTGCAGCAAAAGAATGTCCGGAAATGGCAATGGGAGTAGGTTCTGTTGTTGATCCTGCTACTGCTGCTTTGTACATTCAGCTGGGAGCTAACTTTGTAGTTGGTCCATTGTTCAACCCCGAAATTGCAAAAGTATGTAACCGTCGCCTTGTAGCTTATACTCCGGGTTGCGGAAGCGTATCAGAAGTTGGTTTCGCTCAGGAACTGGGATGTGATTTGTGTAAAATCTTCCCGGGTGATGTTCTTGGTCCGAAGCTGGTAAAAGGTATGCTTGCCCCGATGCCATGGTCTAAGCTGATGGTTACAGGTGGAGTAGAACCTACTCAGGAAAATCTGACTTCTTGGATTAAGGCAGGTGTATTCTGCGTGGGAATGGGTTCTAAATTGTTCCCTAAAGATAAAGTTGCTGCAGAAGACTGGGCTTATGTTACAGAAAAATGTAAGGAAGCTTTGGGATATATTGCAGAAGCTCGTAAGTAATAAAGAACTAAAAGTTCATTTTGTTTAAAGGTGTATAAAGTGAGAAGCATCGCGAAGTGTGAGCGCATACTTTGCGATGCTTTCTCATTTTTTTATGTCTTGTTTTGATAATTAAAGTAATCTTTTTTTTCAGTAGATGATAACTTTTTTATAGAAAGAGGGTAAGAAGCGGGATCGTTAAAACTGATAGCAGTGTTGTTATAAATGTACCTTGTGCCATGATAGTTTCTCCCTTTTCGTATTGTATACAAAATAATGTTCCATAAGAAGCAACGGGCATGGCTGCCAGAATTACATTGATATTGGCAATGGTTGGTTCGACATGGCATAGCCGTGATAGGTATAAAATGAGAAGAGGAATTGCGAACAGGCGTAAGATTGCTGTTATATAGATATTGGACGTACCTAACATTCGGCGGATAGGTATCTGTGCTATGGAAGAGCCAATGATAAGCAGAGCAGAAGGAACGGTCATATTTCCAAGTAAAGTAAGCGGCGTACTGATAACTTTGGGAGGAATCCATCCGGTAGCTACGATCAGGATGGAAAGATACGAGGCTATCATGGCAGGACAATATAATGTATCCCATTTAAATTTCATTTTCCCTTGATCACCCGAAATAAAAAGTGTACCGAAAACAAATATCAGCAAGGTGCTGGGAAAATTAAGAATGCTGGCGTAGAATACAGCGTTAGCTCCGAAAATAGAGGCTACAATAGGGTAGCCGATAAATCCTACATTCCCAAAGGCCAGCATAAAACTATAGATACCTCGGTCGGTTGCCTTTATGGGAAGATAGTGTGGCAGCAGAAAGCCGGCGCCTATCAGGATTACATAAGTAGCAAATCCGACAATAAGTAAAGGTATTATAAAATGCTTGTCGGGAAGAGTGTCGCCCATTACCGATGAAAGTATCAGACAGGGACATGCTACATTGATGACAAAAACAGATAATTTGCGGTCGAAATCCGCATCCATCATTTTTTTCTTGCTTATGATATATCCGACGACCACCAGTATGAAGAGGATAATCATTTGCGTTACGATTGCGTTCATATGCTTGTTTGTTTTTTGTGTTTATCTGGTTCTGTGAGAAACCAGACAAAGTTAAGTATTATTTCTACTCATTGTTTCGCCTGTTTTCTTTTGTTGCTGAAAATAAATTTGGATGAAACCGGAGTAGGACTGTAATCTTGTTTATGTGAATATTAGTTTAAAAAGTTTTCCATATATCTAATTTTCTTATAAATTTGCAACCTAATTTTAGGGCAGATATGTCCTGGTGATAAAAAGAAGCAAGATAAAAACAACATAATTATGAGCAAAAAATTTACTGAGTATTCGCAGCTCAACCTTTCTGAGGTGAACAAGGAAGTGCTGAAGAAATGGGATGAAAATGATGTTTTCTCCCGCAGTATGACAGAACGTGAGGGACATCCGTCTTTCGTATTTTACGAAGGTCCTCCCTCGGCAAATGGTATGCCGGGTATTCACCACGTGATGGCTCGTACCATTAAGGATACATTCTGTCGCTTCAAAACGATGAAAGGTTTTCAGGTTAAGCGTAAGGCTGGCTGGGATACCCACGGCTTGCCGGTAGAACTGGGCGTAGAAAAAGCTTTGGGCATTACGAAAGAGGATATCGGTAAAACCATTTCTGTGGCAGAATATAATAAACACTGCCGTACAGATGTCATGAAGTTTACAAAAGAATGGACTGACCTGACTCATAAGATGGGATACTGGGTGGACCTCGAAAATCCATATATTACTTACGATAACCGTTATATCGAAACATTGTGGTGGCTGCTCAAACAGCTTTATGGCAAAGGATTGTTGTATAAAGGCTATACCATTCAGCCATATTCACCTGCCGCAGGTACAGGCTTGAGCTCTCACGAGCTGAATCAGCCGGGATGTTATCGTGATGTGAAGGATCTGACTGTAGTAGGTCAGTTCAAGATGAAAAATCCAAAGCCTGAGATGGCAGAGTGGGGTACACCTTATTTCATCGCATGGACAACTACTCCGTGGACATTGCCTTCGAATACAGCTCTGTGTGTGGGCCCGAAGATTGATTATGTAGCTGTACAGACTTACAATGCATATAATGGAGAGAAGATAACCGTAGTGCTTGCAAAGCCGCTGCTTTATGCTCATTTCAATAAAAAAGCAGAAGGCATGGCGCTGGAAGATTATAAACCTGGCGACAAGCTGATTCCTTTCAAAGTAGTAGGTGAGTATAAAGGAACAGATCTGGTCGGCATGGAATATGAACAGCTTATTCCGTGGGTGAAACCAGTTGAAACAGCGGAAGACGGAAGTTGGAAAGAAGCTTCTGACAAGGCTTTCCGCGTAATTCCGGGTGACTATGTAACTACCGAAGACGGTACTGGTATCGTACATATTGCTCCTACTTTTGGTGCAGACGACGCTAATGTAGCTCGTGCAGCAGGTATTCCTTCGCTGTTTATGATTAACAAGAAGGGTGAAACACGCCCGATGGTTGATCTGACCGGTAAGTTCTATCTGATGGATGAACTGGACGAAACATTTGTAAACGAATGTATCGATGTAGAAAAATACAAGGAATATCAGGGACGCTGGGTGAAGAATGCATACGATCCTCAGTTTACTGTGGATGGCAAGTATGATGAAAAAGCTGCTCAGGCTGCTGAATCACTTGATGTATATATTTGCATGATGCTGAAACAATCTGGACTTGCATTCAAGATGGAGAAGCATGTGCACAATTACCCACACTGCTGGCGTACTGATAAGCCGGTGCTTTATTATCCACTCGACAGCTGGTTTATCCGTTCTACTGCAGCCAAAGACCGCATGATAGAATTAAACAAAACTATCAACTGGAAACCGGAATCTACTGGAACAGGACGTTTCGGTAAATGGCTGGAAAACTTGAATGACTGGAACTTGAGCCGTTCTCGTTATTGGGGAACTCCGCTCCCTATCTGGCGCAGTGAAGAAGGAGAAGAACTTTGTATTGGTTCGGTAGAAGAACTCTACAATGAAATCGAAAAATCTGTTGCTGCCGGATTTATGGCAGAGAATCCTTATAAGAAACTTGGTTTCGTTCCGGGTGAGTATAGTAAGGAAAACTATGATAAGATTGATTTGCATCGTCCGTATGTAGATGACATCGTATTGGTTTCTGCCAGTGGCAAGCCGATGAAGCGTGAAAGCGATTTGATAGACGTTTGGTTCGATTCAGGTGCAATGCCTTATGCTCAGTTGCATTATCCGTTCGAAAACAAGGAAATCGTTGATAACCGTTCTTATTATCCTGCCGACTTTATCGCTGAAGGTGTGGACCAGACTCGTGGATGGTTCTTTACTCTGCATGCTATCGCTACGATGGTATTCGACAGCGTGGCTTACAAGAATGTAATCTCTAATGGTCTTGTGCTCGATAAGAATGGAAACAAGATGTCCAAACGTTTGGGTAATGCTGTCGATCCATTCGGTGCTATCGAAAAATTCGGTTCAGATCCGTTGCGTTGGTATATGATAACCAACTCATCACCATGGGATAACTTGAAATTCGATACAGATGGAGTAGACGAAGTGCGTCGTAAGTTCTTTGGTACATTGTATAATACATATTCGTTCTTTGCATTGTATGCAAATGTTGACGGATTTACATATGCAGAAGCTGATGTTCCGGTTGCTGAACGTCCCGAAATCGATCGTTGGATATTGTCTTTACTCAATTCTTTGATTAAGGATGTAGATGCTTGCTATAACGATTACGAACCGACTAAGGCTGGCCGTTTGATTACTGACTTCGTAAACGACAATTTGAGTAACTGGTATGTTCGTTTGAACCGTAAACGTTTCTGGGGAAGCAGTATGTCGGCTGACAAGCTTTCTGCTTACCAGACTCTTTATACCTGTCTGGAAACTGTTGCCAAATTGATGGCGCCGATTGCTCCGTTCTATGCAGACCGTTTGTATATGGACTTAATTAGCGTGACAGGACGTGATAATGTCGTTTCTGTACACCTTGCTAACTTCCCGGTTGCAGACGAGAGCCTGATTAATACAGAACTTGAGGCACGTATGCAGATGGCACAAGATGTAACATCTATGGTATTGGCTTTGCGTCGTAAAGTGAATATCAAGGTTCGTCAGCCGCTGCAATGTATTATGATCCCGGTAGTTGATGAAGATCAGAAGCGTCATATCGAAGCTGTGAAGGATCTTATCATGAGCGAGGTGAACGTGAAAGAAGTTCGCTTTGTGGAAGGTGCTTCAGGAGTATTGGTGAAGAAGGTAAAATGTGACTTCAAGAAACTTGGTCCGAAATTTGGTAAACAGATGAAAGCTGTGGCAGCTGCTGTTTCTGAAATGAGCCAGGAGGCTATTGCCGAACTTGAAAAGAACGGTAAGTATACATTCCAGCTCGATGGTGGAGAAGCAGTTGTAGAAGCTACTGATGTAGAAATATTCAGTGAAGATATACCAGGTTGGTTGGTTGCCAATGAAGGTAAGCTGACTGTGGCTTTGGAAGTAACTGTTACAGAAGAGTTGAAGCGTGAAGGTATTGCCCGTGAACTGGTGAACAGAATTCAGAATATACGTAAAAGTAGTGGTTTTGAAATAACTGATAAGATAAATATTGTCTTATCTAAAAATCCTGACACGGATGGTGCTGTAAACGAATATAATACTTATATTTGTAACCAGGTATTGGCAAATTCACTGACACTGGCTGATGAAGTTGCTGATGGAACAGAACTGAATTTCGATGACTTCTCACTTTATGTGAAAGTTACAAAATTGTGATATTGAACTAATAAGAATGTAATGTGCTACGCTACTTGCTAAAGAAAATTCTTTTTCGGAAGTGACAAGCGCAGCGGATTACATATCTTAGACTATTATTAACTTTTAAATACTTAATCTTATGGCTGAAAAAACGAGATACTCTGACGCTGAACTCGAGGAGTTCCGTGCCATTATCATGGAAAAACTTCAGCTCGCAGAACGCGACTATGAAAAACTGAAGAGCAGTATAATGAATACCGACGGTAATGATACTGATGATACATCACCTACTTACAAGGTTTTGGAAGAAGGAGCCAATACATTATCGAAGGAAGAAACAACTCGTCTGGCTGCTCGCCAACTGAAGTTTATTCAAAACCTGCGTGCAGCTTTGGTGCGCATTGAGAACAAAACTTACGGTATCTGTCGTGAAACAGGAAAACTTATTCCGGCAGAAAGACTCCGTGCTGTACCTCATGCTACACTAAGTATCGAAGCAAAGCAGCAGGGCAAGAAATAATTTGATGATAGATTTGTCATTCAGACAGGTAAAATGAGTGGAGAGAGACCATATTATGCCTGTCTGAGTGACAAATATGTTAATGTATATAGGTATTTATGAAGAAATTTTTGACACAAGGACGCCTGGCGGCTTTGATAGTTTTTGCGGTTTTGCTGATTGATCAGGTAATAAAGATATGGATAAAAACTCATATGTATCTGCATGAGAATATCCATGTAACTGACTGGTTTTATATATACTTTACGGAAAACAACGGAATGGCTTTCGGTATGGAAGTACTGCCGAAATTGTTTCTTACTTTATTCCGTATCGTGGCTGTCGTATTAATTACTTGGTATCTGCATAAAATTACGACTCAGAAGGAGAAGCTGAAAACCGGTTACGTCGTGTGTCTGGCATTTATTCTTGCAGGGGCAATAGGCAATATCATCGACTGTGTTTGTTATGGTGAAATATTCAGTGAGAGCACTCATTATCAGATTGCGTCATGGGTTCCTGTAGGGCAAGGTTACGCCGACTGGCTTCATGGCAGAGTGGTGGATATGTTTTACTTCCCTATCATTGATACTCACTGGCCGGAATGGATGCCTTTCTGGGGAGGAGAACGTTTCATATTCTTTAGCCCGATCTTTAATTTTGCCGATGCAGCAATTAGTTGTGGCATTATCAGCTTACTTATTTTTTATAGCAGTTATCTGAGCAATGGTACTCATCCTAAAGACTCCAAAGAAATAAAACAATGAAAAAACAAGCTAGTTGGTTGTTAGTTGCTGCTTTTCTGTCAGGTATGGCAGGTTGTGGCAAGAAGATTCCGGATGATATTATCCAGCCGGATGCAATGGAAAGTCTGCTGTACGATTATCATTTAGCTTCTACGATGAGTAGCTCTGTTTCGTATACGGAAAACTACAAAAAAGACGCTTATTTTAAGTATGTTTTTCAGAAGCATCATGTGACGGAAGAGGAGTTTGACTCATCTATGGTGTGGTATACTCGTAATAGTGACCAGCTGGCAACGATTTATCAAAACCTGCAAAAGCGTTTTGAAAATGAAGAGAAACATATGAAGGTGCAGGTAGCTAAACGTGATAACCAGATTGATGTTTCTATGTCGGGAGATACAGTAGATGTATGGCAAGACCGGACATTATATTGGCTTTCTGCTTCAGTTCTGACAAATAAACTGATGTTTGATTTGAAAGCTGACACAACCTTCAAGCCGCACGATGCAATGGAGCTGACTGCTGATTTTCATTTTATGCCGGAAAATGGACGTCCTTCTGGAAAAGCTGTAATGGCATTGAACTTTTACTTTGACAATGATAGTGTGCAAGGGCTGACTCGTATAGTATCTAGTTCAGGTAAACAGCGTTTGTATGTCCGCGCCGATTCTGCTTTCACCATTCGTAGTATCAGTGGGTTTGTATATTACACAGATGAGAAAAATCCTAAGAGTAGTATGCTGATTGACGATATTCATCTGACCCGTTATCATAATATGGAGAAAGAACAAGAGCTGGTTGCCGATACTATTCAAAAAGTTGACCTTCCGGATACAGAGAGCAAGAAGGTAAGACTTCAGGAGAAAGCAATCATGCAGCCCATGAGAAAAATTGAAAATCGGAAATGAAACGTTTTGCTACGCACAGAGTATATAGCTTGCTTACAGTCGAAATAAAATCTTCCCAAGTTTTAGAGCTTGAAGAAGATGGAAGAGTAAGCAAGCTTTATCCGTTTACGGAAGAAATCTCTGCTACCGAATGGCTTCCCGGATTGGTCGTACTTTCTCCTTGTCTGATATGGAAAAATCCGGAAGAGAATTTTTCTGAATTCAAAATGCGTATAAGCAAAATTCCTGTTTGTGAAGCTGCTCTCCGTGCATACTGGATATATCCGTTTAATGTTTCTTTAATGGAATTTGCCGGAAATAGTCGTATTACGTTATTAAAGTGAGGATGACCACGCAGTTCTTCTCCTGAATTCAGCGCAGACAATGGCAGTAGCTACTGCAACATTCAATGATTCACTTGTTTCACATCCTTGCGGGTAATTGGGAATGAGTATGCGGTGAGTAACCATTTCTGCTATTTGTTTGCTTATGCCATTGCCTTCATTCCCCATGATGATAATTCCATTGGCAGGTAATTCTTGGGTATATATATTTTCTCCATCAAGAAATGTTCCAAAAATAGGGGTATTCTTTTGAGAAGCACTTTTTAAAAAATCAGGTAAATTGCAATAATGCAATTTGACACGTGCTATTGCTCCCATTGTAGCTTGTATGGTTTTAGGATTGTATACATCAGCAGTTCCGGAAGAACAGAAGATATGCTCTATTCCAAACCAGTCGGCAATGCGGATGATTGTTCCTAAATTTCCGGGATCTTGTACATCATCTAAGGCCAAACATAAAGATTGTTCTGTTACGTTTGCATCGAATTCGTAATGAGGTTGCTCGAAAACGGCAAGAACTTCCTGCGGGGTTTTTAGCAGACTGGCTCGTGAAAGTTCTTCATGAGTAACTTCTATTATTTCGGCTGCTTGCAGATAGGGATGACTTTGCAGCCATTCTTTGGTAGCAACCAGCAACTGGCATGAAAAGTGGTTGATTAAATCGTTTACTAACTTGTTCCCTTCTGCCAGAAAGGCATGTTCTTCTTTCCGGTTCTTTTTTAATTCCAGCGAACGGATATATTTAATTTTATTTTTACTTAGCATGGGTATTTGTGTATAAAATAACAAATATTCACTGACAAAGCTAAGAAGATATTTTTAATTATCCGAAAGAAAAACTGGGAAAATATGAAAAATCCCTTCTGTAGCTTCCTGAACGCATATTCCAAATAAAAATTGAATTTAAGGTTCTTTATTATCCGTGGATTTATCCTATTTTTGTGGACATAAGTTTTACGATTGTTTTACGAAAATATGGCTACATTCAAGGTCGTTGTTTTTCCTCACCAGAAAAGAGAGGATGGAACATATAATGTAAAGATACGTGTTACCCAGGACAGAAAATCAAAATACATACGGACATCACAATATGTTTCTTCTTCTGATATCACAAAGAAGAAAGAGGGTGGTGTTGAGAAAATCAGAATCAAGAATCAGGCGGTTATCGACCTGATGGATGAACTGATTTTATCTTATCGTAGAAAACTGGCCAAGGCCGGTGTGTGTGCTGAAAAGTGGAATATTGATCAGGTAGTAAGTTATATTCAAGAAGACGAAGTCTTTTCCCTTGATATAATTGCATACGGAAGGAAATGTGCTGATGATATGGAGCGGAATGGCCGTGAGGGAAGTGCCCATACCTATCGCGTGGCGATGAACGCATTGGAGAGATTTGCTAGTGGTAGTCTTGATGTTAATATGGTCACTGTATCATTCCTAAAAAACTATGAAAGATTTCTGAGAAGCGAACCGTCCATGAGAGGTATGAATAAAAGCAGCTCTCCATTGTTATCTAAAGGTCAGACGAAAAAGAATAATGCCATAAAGTTGTACATGACTGTTCTCAAAGCTGTGTTCAATCAGGCAAAGTATGAGTATAATGATGACGAAGCCGGACTGATACGAATACCTCTTTCTCCTTTTAATAGATATACCATGCCAGAGAATATTCAGACTGCTTCCCGTGTCCTCACCGTCGAGCAGATTCAGGAGATTATAGACCTTCCATACTTCCGGAATGGGAGCCCATACTATCAGTTGAATATGGCGAAAGACGTGTTTCTTTTATCATTCGCACTCATGGGGATAAATTCTGCTGATATGTATGATCTCATTGGCTTCGAGGATGGGATTATATCCTATGAGCGGAAAAAAACGAAAGGAAGGCGGAAGGATAATGCTTTCATACAGGTAAAAGTGGAGCCTGAGATCGCTTCTTTATTTGATAGATATAAGGGGAAAGACCGTGTGTTCTCATTTTCTGAGAAGTATGTGTCGGCCGATGATTTCAACAAGGCGATAAATTTGGGTTTGAAGAAGGTGGGGCAGACGATTGGTGTACCTGACTTGAATTTCTATTATGCTCGGCACTCAATGGCATCCATTTGTGCCAATAGATTAGGAATAGATATTGCACGTGTGGATGAAATGCTTAATCATAGTGATCCGAAATTGGCTCTTGCAAGGGTTTATATTGAAAAGGACTTTAAGCCCTTGTGGGAAGCAAACCGGAAACTCATAGATTTATTTGATTGGAGTTTTTATACAAAAGAAAAGCCGGAGGATTGACCTTCGGCTTAATTTATTTGAATGCTTTTCCTATTCTATCCCCAGATACCCATCCGTCACCGAACTGACAGTTCTTAATATCTACAATGTAGACTCCTTTTATTTCTAGTCCTTTGCTTTGCGCCTCTTCGAGATAGGTGCGTGCATAGGCATCGAAATTCGCCCCTGAGTATGCATCCACGGCAAGGATGAGGAAGTTGGCGTCGGTCAGTTCTCCTTTGTAGATTCCTATGTCGGCATCCACGAGGCTCTGGATGTATCTGTCTGCCTTATCTTTCTGTTCCTGGGACGGCTTGTTCCCTCCGCATCCGAACAGCGATATTGCCAGTATGGTCAACAGTATTTTCTTCATAGATTCAGATATTTAGTTTGTTCTTTAATTCATTATACAAATCAGGATTCTTCATATCCTCCCAGTAGTATTTTTTGTAGCGACTTCTACTAAATCCATTCTTGTCATCATAAACCATGATGCATTCCTTGTCACACAAGATGATTACCGAAGACAGAAGCAGCTTGGCATAAGAAAAGGCCTGAAGAAATGCCGCTTCTATTTCCTGATTATTCTTCATGTGGTATTTTGCTTCAATCAACACCTTTGCCTTTTCATCTTCTGGCTTGTTATCATAATGAAGTGCATAATCAGGGAAAATCCGATGTCCTCTTCCTGCATGAATTGGCAACTGACGGATATAGTCCTTATGTTCATACCATCCCATTTCGTTCAACAGCGGTTCCAACAGATTCATTTCAACGTCTCTTTCGTTTTCAATAGTGATTCCTTCAGGTAATGAAGGGGTGTAAATCTGTGGAAGTACGGATATGTCAAATCCTTTTCCTTCTATCATTCTCATGAGTTCTGCATAATCTTTTCCTGAAACTGGCCATCCGTTGACTCCTTGAAAGTTCTTTCTCACAAGCGGATGATCTGAAAAGTATTCATCGGCTTTTAGTTCCTTTAAAGAAATATGCGGAATTTCGATTCTGTTCCCTATATAAGTATTGCTATAATAATGGAAGAAAGGATCTATAACTCCATCTGTTTGCGCAATCCACAAACAGGTAATAGCACTAACAGGGGAAGTTTCATAGTGGATAAGAATATCTCCTCTCTTTGTGTCTTTACTGGATTGCCAGAACCCGGTAGTCCACTCTTTACCATATCCCTTAATTAATCCTCCAATAAACCATGCCACGGATGGTTTTGGCATTTCTGTATTATCTTCTTTGGTCAGGAGGTTTGGAACATAATCGTACATGAATGCGCTTAACTCATCAGGAGATAAACTGTTTTCGATTCTGAACTGATAGAAAATCTTGCATAGTTCCCAATAATACATGCACCTAACTTTATAGTCTGACTTCGCTGGTATTGGAGGTAATTCTATTTCAAAGTAGTCCGCAAGCCTTGTAAGCTGATAAAACTCATCTATGTAGATGTAAGGGAAGAAATATTCTCTAAATAAATAATTCAATTCCATTGACACGAATGGTACAAACTCTAACATCCTGTCAAAGTCAGCAATCTTTAGGACTTCCTCTGATTCAATTATCAGACCGGTGGATATGATTTCTTCATACAGCTTTCCGGCATCATCCAGGGATTTTAATTCTGTACCTTCATATTCTGATACTTTATAGCACCAGAAATCTTCCAGTATTTCGCAAATCATTTTAGAATTGAATCCATCTTTAATTTGGGGATTGTATTTCTCAAAAAGACGTTCTTCTTCTATCCACTCTTTTCTATCTCCAAAAGCAGATATGGCAGTCTTTCCTAGAGTGGAGTTCTTGTACAGATTCCAAAGGTACTGGTTGAATTTCATAACTATAATCTTTTCATACAGCCTAGAACTTGAAAAATATGTTCTATCATATTTTTAGGAAGTTCCTGAATACCATATTCTGGAGATTTATTCGTAGGAACTAAAGTATAGCATTTAGGATCACTTGATGGGCCTAATCTCTTAATCGTTCTCATCCCATTTGTTGTTACAATGGCATATACCTCACCCAAAGGGAGGAAAGAGATATCTTCAATTTTTTTTAATGCTATAATATCTCCATGTGTGATCTCAGGTTCCATAGAATGTCCTGTAACATTACACCAACAGGTTGCTTCATTATATTTCTTGAAGTCAATTAAATATTCAGGTTTAGTTGTTTGATCATTTAAGACAATATCAAAGCCTCCTATAAAATCTACATTATAATAAGGTACACCTTCTGAAAAACTTATGTGGGGCTCTGATTCTTTTTTCTTATTCTCTTGAATAAAATCTGATACTTTGAACTTGTCTACAGATGCAACGTCAAAGCGTGCACATAACTTCTTGTATTGTTCAGGTTCTAAATCTCTCATAGATTTTTCCATACCCGAAATATTGGCTTGACCACACTCAAGAATATCTGCAATATTTTTTTGTGTAAGTCCGAATGCTTGTCTGAATCCTTTTAAATCATACATATCAGTAATATTATTGAGGTGAAAACTAAAATAAAGTTAATATCACTGATATTTTCACTGTAATATCAGTGATATATCAATAATATTGGTACATTTGCATCAGAAACGTAACACTGATACGAAACAAAGATAGCAAATAACATCAATAATACACACGATTATGAAAAGAAATGTATTACACGAGATTATGAGCCTTGCATGGCAGTTTGTAAAGAGAAACGGTTTCTCTATGAGTGAAGCTTTGAAATGCGCTTGGGCGAACATGAAACTTAAATCAGCTATGAAGCAAAAAATTGTGAAGTTCTACTTCAAAAAGGTAGACGGTAGCATCAGAGAGGCCTACGGTACACTGAAAGAAAACCTAATACCTGCGACAAGTGGTGATAACAGAAAGAAGAATGACACCGTTCAGGTGTACTTCGATACAGAGAAGCAAGAATACAGATGCTTTAAAAAAGCTAACCTGATAACCTTATAAATACCCACGATTATGAGAGCAACAGAAGTCAGTAACAAACTAGATGAACTCTACAGAGAGTTAGAATCTGTTAGAGGCATGTCTGAATCAGAAGTTTGTAGCAAATACAATGCAGATTGCAAACAAGACATCGAAGATATTATCGAAGAAGAAATAGAGTCGCTGAGATCTTACGAGTGCGATGATTACAGCGAAGATGACGGTATGGACTACATCAGCCTGCAACAATTACAAGGATTGCCTGTAATATGCTGGTAACAGATACGCCCTGCTGACGGATTGAACGGCAACCGATAGCGAGAATCGGGCAGGGTTCTACTTGATTGGTTCTTTGACATGATGAAAATTTAGGCTTGCTGTTAAGCCTGACGTGAAACGGACGACTGAGTAGCGATAACAGCGCAGTGAAAAGGATGCGATAAATGGACTGCAATAAGCAAACGCAGCGCATTAATCACTGAGAAAACAAAAAGACACTTATACGATTGCAAGTGAGTGTAGGTCACTTACAAATACAATCTTAACTGATTAGACACTAGCAAGACATATACCCGTGGCTTACCCAACCTTGGATAAGCGGCAAGGCAACCACCGGAACGCCCACGGGAACGATATTTAATACGCACGGTTATGAAAATACTTCTTTTTCTCTGTGCATTATCAGTGGTGGTGATGCACTTCAATCAGGATTTGAATCCGGTCTATTGGATCGGATTTTCAGGATTTGTAATAACTGGCTTATGGGCCGCTTATAAAATGGATAAAGATGAACGAGCTGCAAGAAACAATAAAAAGCATCTGTGATGATTTCGCAGACATCAATGCTATACTGGCGGCTCGTTCTCGTGAGCTTGACAGACGCGAGCTGTTTGATAAAGAGATAGAAACAGAAATCAATAACATTAAAAAGAATAGACATGAAAACAAATGAAGAATTGCGGGGAATGACGCAGGATGAACTTGTGGCATACGCACAGAATTTACAAAGTAAATCTGAGGAATACCAAAAATCAATGTTGTACTATATGGAAGAAAAGAAAAAGATTGAATCGAAGTTTGAGAGTTTCAAGAACATGGTTAAATCGTTGGTCATTTTAGTTGATTAGTTTTTATGAGTTATAAAAAATGGGTAAGTGCCGGGCTCTGAGGTTCGGCACTTTTTATTGGCAGATAGTTCAGGCGGTAGAACACCATGTATGGGTTAGCATGGAAGTCACGGGTTCAAGTCCCGTTCTGTCAGCAAACAATCAAATACTTAAACTATGGTAAGAGAAATTACAGTAGACGAAAATTACCAGACAGTACGGCTGTTTGACGCTATGAAGAAAGGGGATATTTATAAAGTCCCGTATGATAAGAAACGGCATAACGGAATCAAGCTGGAAGCCTCACGCCGCAATCGTGACCTCCGGCTGATCGGAATCTTAAAGAATAAAATGGACGTGAAGTACAGGGTGTCGGCAACAGAATATCCGGGCTTCTCAGCAATTATCTGCTTAAAATAAGGAGATGCTTATGGAAATAGATGCGTGGCAATTACAGGCTCTGATAAGAGAAGCGGCAAGAGAAGCTGTTGCAGAGTACGCACGGCATCTTGAGCCAACTAAAGATGAAATAACATATAATCAGGCTTGCAGGGAATTTGGGGAAGGTTGGTTAGACCATCAGATTGCTATAGGTGCAGCCAAATGGGTACGAAAAGGGGTTTACAAGAACTCACCTAAAATATTCTCAAGAAAAGACCTGAAAGACTTGAAAGAAGGACCATCACAAGTATTAAGGAATAGTTTTTAAATACACGATTATGGAAGGACAGTTAATTTATGGAAAGATAGCTAATATCCTCAAAGAAACAAAAGCTATCGGCAAGACAGAGAAAAACCAACAGCAGGGTTTTAAATTTAGGGGTATAGACAATGTAATGAATGAGCTACATGAGCTTTTCTCAAAGAATGAGGTGTTTATTTTACAAGAGGTTCAGAGTTATACGACTGAAAATAGACCTACCAAATCTGGTGGTACGAATACTTTTACACGAGCAACTATAAAGTTTCGTTATATGACTACAGATGGCAGTAGTATAGAAACGGTAAATGTGGGTGAAGCAATGGATTCAGGTGATAAGGGTATGAACAAGGCTATGAGTATTGCCCTTAAATATTCCCTGTTGCAAATGTTTCTTATTCCGACAGATGAGCCTAAAGATCCGGATGCTAATACTCCTGAAGAAACAGATTATTTAGCTATGGCTTTACAAGAAATAGCAAACGCACAAAGTATTCAAACACTTACTGCAATATTCAATAATTATAATGGACTGCAGGCAAATGCACAATTTATGTCAGCTTTGTCTGCAAAGAAAAAACAGTTGAAAGATGGAATTAATTAAATCGCAAGTCATATTCAACCAAGAAGCTCACACTTATACGTTAAATGGTGTGCAGCTTCAAGGTATTACGGGAATGATTGAAAGACAATTATTCCCTAAAAAGTACGAGAATGTTCCTCAATTCATTTTAGATAAAGCTGCAGAAAGAGGTTCTTTCGTTCACGAAGTATGTGAACTGGTTGATGATTTAGGTGTTTCACATGCCAGTCCTGAAGCAAAGAACTATCAGAAGTTAAAAGAGGAAAACAATCTTGTATATGAAGTTAGTGAATACCTTGTATCTGATAATGAGCATTTCGCATCGTGCATAGATAAGGTGTATCGTGAAAGTGAAATCGAGTTCTCACTTGGAGATATTAAGACTACATATAAACTTGATAATGAATATGTAAGGTGGCAGCTTTCAATATACGCATATCTATTTGAACTACAGAATCCATGGGCTAAAGTGAAAAGAATTTTTGCAATATGGTTAAGAGGTGAAATTGCGGAACTTGTAGAAGAAGAAAGAATACCAAGTGACATAATAGTTAACCTGCTTTCTGCAGAAATCAGTGGATTACAATTTGTAAATCCTTATGCTTTACCTATTAGCAATAATACATTACCTGTTGAATATCAGAGAATGGAACATTCGATTATTGAAATCAATGAGCAGGAAAAGTATTGGAAAGAACAGAAAAAGCAGTTAATGGATGGTGTAATGAAAGAAATGGTTAAGTCAGGGGTGTATTCATGGAAAGGTAATAATATATCATTTACAAGAAAGAAGGATTCAATCAGAAAGACATTTGATAAAGAAGCATTTGAAAGAGATTATCCAGGTGTTTATGATAAGTATCTTATTGACACACCTGTTAGCGGAAGTATAACATTAAAAGTATCATAAATGAGTAATCAAATTACAGGGCGGTTGATTGAAATCGGTCAGACCGTCCAGATACCCTCAAAGAACGGAGGTAATCCGTTTCTGAAACGTGAGTTCCTTCTTGATGCAACAACGCATGATCCATATACGGGAGAAAGAAACCAGTATGAAAATATTTTACCATTGGAACTATCTGGAGATAAATGTTCTGAACTTGATAATTATAGGGTAGGTGATGTCTTGACTGTGTCTTTTGCTCTACAAGGACGGTCATGGACTAACCAGGATGGAGAATTGAAAAGAATGGCTTCAATACGTTGTTATAAATTGGAAGGACGAAAACCTGCAGTACAACAGCCGGTACAACCTGTTCAACAGCCAGTACCACAACCTGCATCGGCATCATATCCACCAACAATGGCACAAGCATTTCCACCACAAGTAGATGCAAATGGAAACCCTAAAGATGATTTACCTTTTTAATCTATGATATTCAATCTGAAAAATGAATATGATATACCTAAATTCAAGGATTATGTAAACAAACTATTTAAAGAACGTGCGGTTGTGGAAGTAAGAAAGAAGTTGCCCAGCCGCACACTTGCACAGAATAGTTATTTACATCTTCTTTTGGGGTATTTCGGTAGTGAATACGGTTGCAGCCTTGATGAAGCCAAGATTGACTTTTATAAAAGGACATGCAACCGTGATTTGTTTGAAAGAAAGACGATTAATAAAAAAGGCAAAGAAGTGACCTATTTGAGAAGTTCTGCAGAACTCACAACAGGTGAAATGACTTTAAGTATTGACCGTTTCCGAAATTGGAGTGCATCTGTAGCTGGTATCTATTTGCCTGCGGCTAACGAACAACAAGCACTTATATACGCACAACAAGAAATCGAACGTAATAAAGAATTTATTTAAAACATTGAACTTATGAAAAAAAGAAAATTTCCACAAGATGTAGCTCGATTTTTTCATCCTGAAAAATCAATTAATCCTAACTCCAGCGGTATCCATCAAATAGAAAAGGCTTTGCAAAGAAGTTATATACCAGTTTATAATGGTATGGGTACTGCAAGATGTATTTATGATGAATTTGGATTAAAAAGCTATAGATGATATGGATAAATTTTTAGGACAAGACATTCCTGAACAGGAACGATGGCAGTTCCTTCAGGATAATGCTGATTCTGTAGAAAAAATCGGCTATACACACCGATTTACGCCCGAAGAATTAGCACAGAAGAAAGAAACGTTAGCGGAGGTCTCAATCACTATCAACGATGTTGAAATGGAAAAGAAAGAAGCTATGGAAAGCTTCAAAGAACGATTGAAACCTTTGAACGAAGAAAAGCAGGAACTTCTGGACCATATTAAAAGAGGTTCAGAGTATGTGGAAAATGAAGAATGTGCCAAAATTCTCTACCACGAAGAAAAGATGGCTGGGTTCTACAACAAATTAGGTGAATTGGTTTACAGTCGTCCTATTATGCCACAAGAAATGCAGAAAACAGTATTTAGTATTAATCGTAAAACTGGAACAGACAATTAATTATGAGTGAAAACAAAATCAATTTGGTTGTACCAAAGGATTATAATGGTACACCAATAGAAGTAGTATTAAGAGAAGGTAAAGCGGCTGTAGCACTTGATCCGAAAGAACCGGAAAAAGTGGTTATCAGCGGAACGATAGATGCACCTTTTAGATGGCTGGAAAAACGTGTCGAACTGATTAATCAGAAGTCAGCCAACATTATCGTAAATCGTGATAAGATGGGGTTAGCATTAACGATAGATGAAACCAACTACTATCAGACTGTAATCAGTGGAATCCTTCAGACTTCAAAGGAAATGCTGGAGTTCGGTATCAACACCGACAAGAAATGGGAGCCTATTAAATTGTCCCAATTCTTCAAGATGCACCGTGCTTTCTTTAAAGATAAATCTGAAAATATGATGCTGGTTTCTACTTTGAAGAACTTCAAGGCTAAAGTAAATCAGGATATTGAACGTAGTAAAGAAGAAAATGGAAACAAAACAGATAACTATTCTCAGGTTGTAGATTCTAATCTACCGAAATCATTCAAACTGAACATTCCTCTTTTCAAAGGTTTTCAGTGTGAAGAAATCGAGGTTGAAATTTATGCTGATGTAGATGGACGGGAAGTTTCTCTCTCTTTGGTCTCTGCCGGTGCGAATGAAGCCATTGAGGAATACAAGAACAAGGTGATTGACGAACAGATTGAAGCCATCAGAGGCATCGCACCTGACATCGTAATCATCGAAGTATAATTGACAGCCCGGAAAGACGGGCATGCGGGCGCAAGCACAGGACGTGCTTTAGAGTGGAGTAATTGCGCAATATCTCCATGAACTTGCTTCATTGAATTAGCTAATATATGTGGCAAGTAAAACCGTGATGGTTGGGTGGGTTCGATTCCCACTGCGTCCACAAATAATTTCAAAGACAAAGAATATGGAAACGAAAGAAATAACTAAGATTATTTACATCGCAAATGATGGAAAAGAGTTCTTGACAAAAGAAGATTGCGAAAAGCACGAGAAGTTTGTTGAAAAAATACTTTCACATATTAAGTATTTCTGTGTCAGATGCCATCCTGATTTAACAGAAACAGGATATTTTCAACATAAAATATATGTGGCAGTTTTCTCTGAACATTACTTTCAAAAAGAAGTGGCTATCGAATGGGCATTACGGAAATTCGGTCATCTTTTGGGAGAAAGTGTCCAAGGGTACGGGTTTCAACCATGCTTTAGTGTAAGTGAAGTTTCTAAAGAAGAATACGAAAACTGCCCACCTACTAAATGGGGAGGTGGTAACTTGAAAAGCGAGAAAATATTCCTTAGTCCTAAATCGGTAGAAGGATTTCCTGAAAATATTGATTATATGAAAGAATGGGGGTTTAAATAATGCCATACTACATAAAACGAAAACCTAAAAAGAAGAAAGAAAAGCCTTTGCCGTTATTTGACAAGGCAGGTATCAAGATTAAGAAGAAGCCGGATTTAGTGGCCAAGCTCGATAAAGTTTTCAGCCGCTATATCCGGCTTCGTGATTGTATGCCGAACGGGTATTTCCGCTGTATATCATGCGGGCAGATAAAGCCATACGGACAGGCTGACTGTGGGCACTTTCATTCGCGCCGCCACATGGCTACGAGATTTGACGAGGATAATGCTCATGCTGAATGCAGGGCGTGCAACCGTTTCAGCGCAGACCATCTGATACGCTACGAGAGAAATTTGAAGGCTAAAATCGGACAGCAGCGTTTCGACAAGCTGGCATGGAAAGCGGGACAGGTAAAGAAATGGAGTGATTTTGAGTTAATCGAGCTCACAAAGTATTACAAGGCTTTGGGAGACAAACTGAGTAAGGAGAAAGGCTTATGAGTTATGTACTACGAGATTATCAGCAGAAAGCCAGTGATGCAGCAGTAAATTTCTTTGCTAACAAAGCCAAGAAGAACAATGCCATCATGGTGCTGCCGACTGGGGCAGGGAAGAGCCTGGTAATAGCCGATATTGCTAGCCGCCTTGAAGGGCATACACTGGTATTTCAGCCCAGTAAGGAGATACTAGAACAGAACTATCTGAAGCTCTGTTCGTATGGTGTTCTGGATTGTTCCATCTACTCTGCCTCATTCGGGCGAAAGGAGATTTCAAGAATAACTTTCGCCACTATCGGAAGCGTAGTCAACCATCCGGAACTCTTCCAGCATTTTCAGAATATCATCATCGACGAGTGCCATCTGATTAACCCGAAAGACGGAATGTACAAGAGATTTCTTTCGATGCTGAAATGTAAAGTCCTTGGATTGACGGCTACGCCTTACCGTCTTTCATCAAGCAGGGATTTCGGAAGTATGTTGAAATTTATTACACGTACACGACCGTGTGTGTTCTCTGAGGTTATTTATCAGGTACAGATTTCTACTCTTTTGGATATGGGGTATTTGTCAAAGCTGAACTATTATGAAATGAACCCTTTAGGATGGAACGAACTTAACCTGAAGGTGAACACAACTGGTGCGGATTATACAGACAAATCAGTAGTCAAGGAATATGAACGTATCGACTTCTATGGATTTTTAGTTAGTATAGTTCAAAGGCTCATGAATCCCAAAAGCGGTGTAAAACGTAAAGGTATATTGGTGTTTACCCGTTTTCTAAAGGAAGCTGAACGTCTTACCTGGTCCATCCCAGGAACGGCCATCGTTTCGGGTGAAACTCCCAAGAAAGAGCGCGAGCGTATTCTTGAGGCGTTTAAAGCTGGAGAAATACCGGTGGTGGCCAATGTGGGTGTACTTACAACTGGCTTTGATTATCCTGAGTTAGATACGATAGTCATGGCAAAGCCTACAATGTCTTTAGCTTTATGGTACCAGATAGTGGGCCGTGCTATCCGTCCACATCCAAATAAGGAAGCAGGATGGATAGTTGATCTATGCGGAAACAAAAAGCGATTTGGAGAAGTGAAGGATCTTCGCTTGGTAGATGGTGGAAACGGCAAATGGGCCGTGTATTCTAACAACAGGCAGTTGACTAACGTAAGATTCTAAAACTATGGAAGAAGGATTTTTGAGGCTAAGCCGCAGGTTTTTCTCGAATGAAATGTGGAAAGTTGCCCGTGAGTTTTCGGAATGCGAAGCGTGGCTTGACTTGATTCAGTCAGCACGATTTGATGCAACCGGCGAGGCGCACAGCGAACTCATCGGAGGTCGGGAAATCTCTTATTCAAGAGGTCAATATCCAGCATCCATATCGTTTTTGATGAAACGTTGGAAATGGTCTGAAAAGAAAGTCAGGTATTTCCTTTCCAAATTGAAGAAAAAAGGGATGATTACAACTTGCAATCAGCAGGGAATGACAGTTATAACCTTGTGTAATTATGACGACTACAATCCTGTCAAGGACAAGCCAAAGGGCAATGATAAGGGCATAGATAACGATAAAGAAATCAGTGATTTAAAGGTAGCTATGGGCGAGCTAAGGGCAGAGCTAAGGGCAATGTCACAAAAAATGGCTGAAAAGATTGAAGATTTGGGGCAAGGTAGGGGCAATAAGAAAAAGAAAGATAAAGAAATTATTAATAATATTATTCCCCCCATACCCCCCAAGGGGGAGGGTCTTAATGTAAAAGCTCGTTCTCTTTTTGAAACCCATTACAGACAGTTGTTCGGAAGTGATTATTACTGGACGGCCAAAGATGCAGGGGCAATGTCCCAGTTGCTTCAAAAATTGAAGTTCCAGCGGGAGCAAAAGCAGATGGACGTTGCTGAGGAATCAATCCTGTATGCTCTTCAATATCTGCTTTCATCCATAAAAGAGGGGTGGATATTCGAGAACTTCAGCGTAACTAACATTAATTCGAAGTTCAACGAAATAGTTTCCCAAGCCAAGAAAAAGGCTTATTCCAAAACTGATATTGGCGTAGTTCTGAAAGATAATTCTACTGAAAAATACAAAAACAAAGGATGGTAAAATGGAACAGATAGATTTCAAACAAACAATCGAAAGGCTGAAGGACACGGGATTTTCACCTGTGCCGAATACGGTAGAGATTTCCATCCCGGATGCGAAAAAAGTCCTTTGGGCAGGTATAAAATACTTCACGGAGGAAAATGCCAGATGGCTTCCTGAGTATGAAGAGGTAGCAAGCTGGCTGGCAGGAAATGGAGGTCGTGGTCTGTTATGCTTCGGCAATTGTGGTCGTGGAAAAACATTGATTTGTGGAAAGATTCTTCCTCTGGTCCTGAATCATTATTGCCGGAAGGTGGTCAGCTGCTACGATGCACAGCAGATGAACGCTGAGCTGGACGTTGTGAAGCAAAAACACATCATTTACGTTGATGATATAGGGACGGAGAATTTAAGTGTGAAATATGGCGAAAAAAGACTTGCTTTCGCTGAGCTGGCTGACGAGGCTGAGAAGAAGGGAAAACTTCTTATCCTGACTACCAATCTTTCGATTGACGAACTGAGGGAAAAGTATGGTGAGAGAACTATCGACCGTTTGAGAGCTATAACCAGAACCGTACTATTCAGCGGTGAAAGCCTACGAAAATGAAGATCACGATCTATTGGGTTACACGTGATTGGAATCTGATCAGAAAATTACGTGACAAATATAAAATCCCCCAATATACAACTGTTAATGGTATAACTGAGGCGGAGGTTGACGAACAAACATTAAGCAATCTCCGTAAGGGTGAGCCAAAATATTTGATTATCAGAAAAATTGAATAGTTAAATAAAAAATAGCATGAAAACAGAACTTCTACAGAGGCAGCTTGATATGCTCAAAATAGAGTATCAGAAAGCGTTGTTGAAAAACGACAGGGTCGAAATAAAAAGGCTGTATGACGATATACATAATCTCGTCAAGGAAATAGAGGTAGCCAAAGGTGAGGAAATAATTCAGAAAGCCAAGGATTCCGGAATACTTGAGAAAACAAGCCGTATGATATGCCTTGTGCAACTGATGATGTGTGAAACCAACGATCTGTTGTCTGAGATAGAGGATAATTTTAAGGAAAGCAGGATAATGACAGATGGCATTGTCTATATGCAGAAAGAATACTATAAAGCAGCGGACTTGTACTTCAAGGAATTTGCTAAGATAGTTGATTTCAACAAGAAAGGTGACGATATGTTCAGTGACCTGGAGGGGTTCGACAATATGATACGCATATTTGCCGACCTGAAGGATATGCCTAAGCCTGCATCCTTGATGGGCGGCTGCAAGGCTGCGGCAGGCAAGGCGAACGGACTCAGCCAGATGTGCCAAAAATGCGCTTTGACCTATAATCCTGAAACGCTTATTTGTCAGGCTTGCGACAAGTCATTTAAAGAGGGATTCCAAAAAGGTGCTAAATGGCTCGAAAAGAAAAGAATTGATAGAATAATGAACAAAGACAAGGAGGTGCAAAATGATAACAGAAAATGATCCGATGGTTCCACGTAAAGTTGACCTTGAGAAAAATCCAAAAGGAACAGAACTGAAAATTGCCCAGCATCGGGAACTGGAGAAACATGGAAGATATGTAGCTATCCCCGGAGATAAGTCACATACAAGAACTTTCGTCCGCAACGGTGAGGATGTGGAAAAGAAGATAGCTGCTTACTTGGAGAGAATTAATAACCGACCTCAAAGATGGAACTGATATGGGAAAGCAGGAAAGCGTGAGCGATTTTTATCAGTATGCAAAGGATTTGGCCAAAGCGGAAAAGGATCTGAAGGTTGAGCAATGGGTTGAAGTCACTCTTTATTACGGATATGCAGATAAACAAGTAAGTCTTTATCACTACAACCTTCCCCGTGAAATGTATTTCCGCTACCAATGGGTGATTAGATGGAGGATGGCGAAATTGCAGTGTCAATATCCCAAACAGATTATTGGTATAAGTCTGTATCACTATGATAAGCGTTCAGGAGAATCGATGGAACTTAATAGTTGTCTGTCTAAACTGATTTCTGCAAAAGCCCAGATAACAAAAGCAGAACGCAAGATGAATGAGTACATCGAGCACAACCGTCAGAACAACATGTTCTTTGACGAGAATACGGACGAGGAGCTGGTTAAGTTCCGCGAGAAACTGGAGCGCAAGAAAACCGAGTGTGCAGAGTGTGAGAAACGATTGGAATTATTAGTTGAAAGAAGGAGAAGTAATCAATGAAAACGAAATTGTATTACCTGTTCCTGGCAGTCATGTGGTGGCTTCTGGGATAGGTGGAAAGGAGAAATGAATATGACAAGAAAGGAAGAAATGCTTAGGGAAGCCGTTCACGATCATTATCAGTGTAACGGAAAGTATGCTTGTGAAGAACGTGCTTATTGCCGGTTCTGCGAGGGAGAAAACATAGCACATGATTGTGATGAAGATTGCTATGCAGATGAATTCAGCGAAGGATTTATAGCAGGTTGGGATGCCTGCTTAAAATACCTTGGGAATATACCTTGGAATGAAGCCATGAATGAGATTTGTAACCGATAAAAGTAAAAGGAGGAGAAATAAATATGATGCCAAAACAATTACCAAATGTAATGAATGATAAAGGGTATCAGAAAGATGCCCATGATTTTGCAAAGAAAATTATGGAGTGCAAGGGAATACTTGGTCCATGTAAGGATATGAACCATTTCCAGGAGTGGATGGAAGAAGCTTTGTCAAAGGCTTACTTGTATGGCGCACAAAGTGCTGTAAGAGTAGGTTACCTACTTGCTGACAAGGATTGGGAAGAAACATACAAAGAATTAAAAAAAGAGATTGCCGAATTGAAGGAAAGAATAAAGTATGAAAGCAATCTCCATTAAACAGCCGTGGGCGAGCTTAATCGCTCACGGTATCAAAGACATCGAGAACCGGACATGGAAGTGTCCTCAGAAATACTTAGGTCAGAGGATACTGATTCATGCAAGTGGCTGTCATGGTAAGAAGTTTGAAATAAACCTAACTGATGAACAGATGAAACAGGCTTTTCCATTAATTTCTGAGAAAAGTACTTCGGGGAAATGGGAGTTTGGTGCCATCATTGGCAGCGTAGTCATATCCGACTGCATACAGAACCATCCTTCAGTCTGGGCAGAGAAAGATTGCTGGAACTGGGTGCTGGAGGATGCGGTACTGTTTGATAAGCCGATTATGAATGTGAATGGAAAACTTGGTTTTTGGAATTACGATTTGGAGGAATAGTTATGGAATTAAAATCACAAATAGCCACCACTCGTGAGCAGTCCGGTAAACTGCTTGCGTTAGGATTGAAGCCTGAAACGGCGGATATGTGCTACAACGGATATTTTGAAAGCCTACCATTAGAGATAAATCGGAACAATGCAATTCAAGATAAAAAATACATTCCTGCATGGACTCTTGCGAGATTGTTGGAACTGATGCCGAAATCTTTAGAACAAACAAACAGACCGAACGCTGATTTGTGTATAAATAGCGATAGAATGTATTGGTTTGTCACTTATGAAGAATTTGGTTATGACGTAAAGCATCAAGAAATGAGTAAAGACTTGTTTAGTGCCTTAATCTTCATGATTGCATGGATAGTTGATAACGGATATATTAATAAAGAATACATGGTATGAAGAGCCTGAACGACCTAAAAGATAGAGCCTACAAGTGTGCAGTAGTACACGGTTGGCACGAAGAAAACCTAAGTAATGAACATTTCCTTTGCTTGGTAATATCAGAACTTATGGAAGGTGTGGAAGCAGACCGGAAAGGAAATCATGCGGACACTGATGCTTTCAACAAATACAATAACTTTGTTGACTTTAAAGAAAACTTCGAGCGACAAATCAAAGGAACTGTAGAAGAAGAGCTTGCTGATGCATGCATTCGTCTGCTAGATTTGGCCGGACTAAGAAGTGTGGATTTGGGAGAGATTGATCCTGATGAATTAAAATGTTCCGAAGGATTCTTTAATTGGAGCTTCACTGATGCTATATTCTCGTTGGTATGCAACATAACAAACTCAGATTACATTGAAACCCATTCATTCGACAGTTTTCTTCGAGTAGCTTTGATTGAAATTCTGGTTTTCTGTGTACAAAAAGAGATCGACATCTTCTGGCACATCGAGCAGAAAATGAAATACAATGAACTACGTCCGTATAAACACGGAGATAAAAGCTATTGAACATGAAATGCAACTACAGATACCGCATATTCCATGTATCCTTTACGGAACAAGATAGCAACAGAAAACACTCGGTAAGAATATCTATCAAGACTAACGACTTAGGTAATGCCCGCAGGCAAATAGCGGAGAAATATCATGCTGAAAATGTATTACTGACTTATGTGACTATACCTGATAAAGAGAAAATTTAATGATTGACACATACAATTTATAGTTATGGAAGATAAAGATTTAAGAAGACTGGCTGTATTGGCCGCCTTGAAAGTAAAGTTCCTTACAAGCCGTGAGGAACTTTTTTTGTATTCAAAAGCTTTGTATTCTGCTATGAAGTGGGGACAAACGGTAAAATAAAAAAGGGAGCCAGCCCACACGATTAGAAGCCAACTCCCACACACGATTATGATGCAAATATACTAATTCCTTCTAAAACAATCGTGTTATGACAAAAGAATTTTCATCCATAATGGAGCTAAAGGCTATTCGTGAGCAAAAATCAAGGCTTTCAGAACGTGAACAGGAGTTGTCTTCACCTGTATTGTGTGATACTTCTCTGATTCCACAGATTTATTCCTGGTTCAAAGAGATACTTTCTGAAACTGGTTGCCCTCCTAATATTGAGAGTGTTACCCAAAGGAAGAAGTTTCTCTTTATAGTTCTGTTCTTGTTTGCTCCAAGTGTGCTGGCTGGTGGTCGCTTACCGAATGGGATCAGGGCTGAGATTGCCGGCGTATTTCCAGATGTCTCCCCGTGTGTAATATCAAACAATATCGCTGATGTTTCCTTTATCTATCAGCAGTATAAGGATTTCCGGCAGGATATAGAGTATCTTTACAATCAGATTTTAGAAAGGTTGAAAAACAAAGGACTAATCAAGTAAAAAGCCGGAGCGTTATGCTTCCGGCTTTTGTTTTTATTCCGCTTTCTCTATTTTAATTTTCTTTCCACAATGGGGGCAAACAATATATCCGGCTCCAGTAAATTCTGTTTCTCCAATCAGTTCCGATATGGTCACGTTCAAAACGTCAGCCATCTTCATTAACGTGTCAAGTGACGGGAATGATTTACCGGTTACAATGTTGCTGACAGCTACCTTTGAGATGCCGACCTTTTCAGCAAGCAAAGCAGATGTTACGTTTCTTGCTGACATGATTTCTTTCAGTTGTAAGTTCATAAAGTTCTCTTTAATGTGATTGCTCCGCAAATATATGTAAACTTTATCAATAAAAATCTATTTGATAAAGTTTGATTTATTAAATGATGTTAATAGATAAATAAAACTTTATCAAAAGTATTGCAGGTAATAAAGTTTGCTTTAACTTTGCATCATCAAACAAGAAGTAATAACAATTTAAATACATACGATTATGAAGACTATTAGTAGTGATTACATCAAAGAGATTAAAGAACAAATCAGAGTTATCAACAAAGCTCTTAAAAGAATTCAAGAAGCTGAGAAGGTTCAAGAAACAACAGTTAATGCACGAGAGTATGAGAAAGCTAAGAATGAAGCTATAGATGCAAGTTTAGACGTTATGACAGCACTCGAGTTTGCTGTAACATCAGCTTCAAACATGGGCTGCGGTACAGGTGCATACGATATTAGAAAGTTTCATAAGGTAGTAGAAACGACCTTATAAATAGCAGCAGGGCGAAAGCCCTGCAATTACACACGATTATCAATTTTCAATACACACGATTATGAAGACATTAAAAGAACAAGTAGAAGAGATTAAGAGCATGAAAGGTTCTAAGGCTGCAAAGAAAGCAGCTTTCGTCAAGTTGGGTTTGAGAAAGTATGAAGTTGAGTTGCTTATGTCTGAATTGCCTAAGACAATCAGAGAAATACACAAGTTCACTTTTGGGGTTGAGATTGAATGCCTGGTAGCTGCAAGCCTTATGAGAGAAAGTGCAACAAGAAACGAAATGCCTTTTCAATATGAGGGTTATAATCACGTTGACAACAACCACTATTACAAGTTCGTATCTGATTCTTCTATCAGAGGTGAAAACCCTATCGAATGTGTTTCACCGGTTCTTACTGGTAAAAGGGGTATGAAAAGCCTAGAAACATGCTGCAAAGCTTTAAATGAAGCAAATGCACAAGTGAATATCTCTACAGGCTTACATGTGCATATCGGGGCTGCAACTCTTTCTGATGAAGCCTACATTAATGTATTCGAAAACTATCAGAAGTTAGAGAGAGTGATTGATACCTTCATGGCACGATCAAGACGAGCCAACAACAGCCAGTGGTGTAGAACCCTTCAAGGCAAGAACTTTGACTTATGTATGACAAAGCATGATGTTTTTAGCGTCATGAATGGTAATAGATACTATAAAGTGAATGCTTGTTCTTACGCTCGACATCAGACAATAGAATTTAGACAGCATCAGGGGTCTACTGACTTCGAAAAGATTTCTAACTGGGTTAACTTCTGTGCAAAGCTGGTTGCGTGGTCAAAGAAGAACGTGCTGAGTTCAGAGATTAATTCAATTGACGAGATACCTTTCTTGACAAAGAAAGAAAAATCATTCTTTAAATCACGTGCTGAGGTTCTTGCATGAACCTCACACGATTAAAATCAGATAATTATGTGTTGCATTATATATAAGCCTAAAGGTGTTCAGATGCCAACTCTGGACACCTTAAATAAAGTTCAGAGAATCAATCATCATGGTTATGGCTTCGTTTCTTCAAAGCATAGGTACAAAACAATGGATTATCAGAAGTTCTTGGTTCATCTTTCAAATGTTGGGACCGATGAGGAATGTATCATTCACATGAGGTGGGCAACACATGGTTCTAAGTGTAGAAAGAACTGTCACCCGTTTGTCGAAAATGGTGTTTATTTTGCCCACAACGGCGTTTTGCCTATAAAATCGGTAAATGATATGACTGATAGTGAAATCTTCTTTAGAAGTCAAGTTTACCCCCTTATAAAGCAATATGGTTATGATTCTAAGGTGACAGAAGCTATGATGATGGCTGCAGTAGGTGGTTCTAGGTTTGCAATGATGTACAAAGGTAAAGTAAAGTTATATGGTGATTATACAAAATTGAATGGTGTGTATTATTCTAATTTAAGATGGTTATGATAAAGAATATTTTAGATAGTCTGAGAGAGAAAGTAGAAAGCGGTAAAATAACTCTTTCAGAAGCAGCTGAAAAGCTTTACGATGCAGGCTGGACTAATTTTATTGATATTGAAACAACAAAGAGGTTATTAAAGCTATGAAAGAGAAAGAAATTCTACAAGAGATTATTAAGTGGCTGGGTAATAATACCAGTTACCTTTCTACAAAAACAGATTATGCTAGAGGCTATAAAGACGGCATAGAACAAGCAAAAGTGATAGTTGAAAGTATCATCAATGAATATAATCCGGATTTATTAGCAAACAATTAGCATATTGTTTCATATGTGTTGAATTGTTATTCAAAATTGTCTTCATAATTAGGTACCTTTGTGATAAAGGTACTATCGCGGGGTGGAGCAGTGGTAGCTTGCTACTTTGACTTGGTAGAGGTCGCGTGTTCGATTCACGCCCCCGCAACTAACATTTAAATTTTACACGATTATGGAAATACTTACACTTATCATCAAACAGAAATTCTTTGACGAAATATTATCAGGCAAGAAAACTCAAGAATTCAGAGAAATCAGACCTACAACTCAAAAAAAATACTGTCAGCTTGATGCTGAAGGGTATTGTGTCGAAATAGACGGTATTTTACAGCCTAAGCATTACGATGCTATTCAATTCTTTGTAGGTTATAATAAAGACAGAGCCAGTGCATTGGTAGAAGTCAAAGACGCAAAGATTGAACTGTTTGAAGATGAGAATCACAATTTAATTGAATACACTTATCAAGGTGAGATTTATTTGGCAGCTCAGGTAGTTTATGATCTGGGTAAAGTGATAGAAAAGCATGTTTAACCCTTTAAAATTTTGTTGAGTCAGAACAAACAGAAGTACATTTTCAACAGGTGGCTATCGTGGTGGTCGTAGAGGTTTAACTACAGAAACCGGTGGCTTGTCTCAGGGCGGTAGATTTATCAATCGCAGACAGCAGTATTATAACGTCCGTGTCGGACTTGGCATGAGTGGCGGATAATGACACTGCAAGAAAGGACATACAGCAATATTGACCTCGTCAGACAGAAGACTGACGGGGTTTTGCTGTTTCTGTCCTTGGGTAAGGATTCTTTAGTATTGCTAGACATGATCTATCCGAAGTTCGAAAGGATAGTCTGCGTGTTCATGTACTTTGTTAAAAGTCTAGAACATATCGAAAGATGGGTTGGATGGGTAAAAGCTAAATATCCGAAGATAGAGTTTGTTCAGGTGCCACACTGGAACCTTACTTACATTCTTCGTGGTGGTTTATATTGTGTCCCCAATCCCAAAGTGAAGCTTCTGAAGTTAGCTGATGTTGTGAAAGCCATGCAGCTCAAATACGGACTGTATTACACTTTCTTGGGTATGAAGAAGGCAGACGGCATGAACCGCCGCCTGATGCTGAAAGGCTATGAAGCAAACGGATACGAGAACAACGGCATGTGCTATCCTTTGGCTGACTGGACTCAAAAGGATATTCTGGCCTATATGAAGCAGAACGGACTACCAGAGCCGGTAAGATATTCGCTCAAAGCCAGTTCAGGCGTAGGATTCAACTTGGATTGCATGTTATGGCTGGAGAAGAACTACCCCCAGGATTTACAAAGAATTTACAAGGTGTTCCCGATGGCAATACGTGTGCTTGAAGAATTTCGTTATAAAAACAATGGATAATGGAAGAAATTTGGAAAGATATTGAAGGGTATGAGGGACTTTACAAGGTTTCAAATCTTGGTAGAGTAAAATCAATTAATCGTATAATTGAGCATAAAAGACTTGGAACTACTACTGTTCAGGAAAGAATATTGAGTGCAGCAGATAAGGGACTTGGGTATATGGTCGTAGGTCTTTCAAAAGGTGGAAAAAGGAAAACCATGCGTGTACACAGATTGGTAGCAAAGGCTTTTATTCCGAATCCTAAAAACTTTGACTTGATAAACCACAAGGACAAAAACACTTCAAACAACAATGTAAGCAATTTGGAGTGGTGTGATTATCAATATAACAATACGTATGCAGACCATAACGAACTATCATCAAAGTCTTTATCAAAACCTGTTTTACAATATACGATGAATGGTAAATTTGTAGCAAGGTATTACGGAGCAGTAGAAGCAGAAAAAAAGACAGGGATATGTAGGGCTTGTATAAGAGATTGCTGTCGTGGAAAACTCCAAAGCAGTGGTGGTTTTAGATGGAAACTCGAAAGTGACAACAAAGATATGAGTATTCCAGTATTTCGCAAGTTTAGGTCTAAACTAAGTTATGATGATGTCGTTAAAATTAAGCAAATGGCTAAAGATGGCATTAAACAAAAAGAAATTGCAAAAAGTATTGGAACAAGTCTTCATACCGTTAACAACGTTGTAAGAGGGTATTGTTTCAAGGATGTATAACAAAATTAATAGGAGGAACGCTGAGTCAGAAGAAGAATTTCAGACAGGACTATGAGTTATTTAGGAAATCCCTATACAGCTCAAAATATGATGCAAGGCTATGGCTATAATCGTCAGCAGGTTGCTATTTTCAACCGTTCGCAAGCATTAAGAAGTAGAGCTACAACGGATTCGCAATTTAGAAGAATCGGTCGTGCGGCTGAAAATATGCACCGAGCAGCAAGTGGAGGACTTGGTTTAAGTAATGGCTAATATGGAACTGAGCAAATACATAAAGAGTGAATCGGTAGAACTCAACCGTTCTGCCATTCACTTCGCCGATTATAATCCCCGGAAACTGTCTGAGGAATCCCGAAAGACATTGAAGCGAGGCATCAAGAAGTTCGGCTTAGTTGGTGGAATCGTAGTCAACAAGCGGACTGGACTGACTGTGGTAAGCGGTCATCAGCGTCTGACAGTCATGGATGAGCTGCAGAAGTTCCCGGAGAACGACTACAGAATCCGTGTAGATGTAATTGACGTGGACGAAAAGCAGGAAAAGGAATTGAACATCCTGATGAATAACCCAAACGCACAAGGCTCATGGGATTATGACGCTTTAGCCCAGTTGGTCCCTGATATCGACTACAAGGACGCCGGACTGACCGAAGCAGATCTGAATATGATTGGATGTGACTTCCTTTTGCAGACAGAAGAAGAAAATTCTATTGCTGATGCATTGGAGGATATGATGGCACCAGTAACAGAACAGAAAGAAGCCGAGAAAGCAGCAAAGCAGATGGAAAGAGCTGAGAAGATAGCCCACATGAAAGAAGTCAAGCAGCAGGTTAAAGATGCAGCCCAGAAACAGGCTCAAGATATGGATGCTTATTTAATGCTTTCCTTTGATACATTTGAAGCCAAAGCTGCCTTCTGTGAAAGATTTGGTTATGATCCATATTCCAAGTTTATCAAGGGTGAGGTGTTCGATGAACAAATAGAAAGAATAGAATGATTATGAAAAGTGAATCTCAAAAAAGTAAACATACAGGGCGAAAGCCTAAATTTGACTACAAGAGTGAGGAGTTTCTCTCTCAAGTGGAAACGTATGCCAAGAAGGGGTTCACGGACAAAGAAATCGCTTTTGCTTTAGGACTATGCCCCCAAACATTCAGTGAAAAGAAGAGTGAGCACTGCGAATTAAGCGAAGTATTAGCGCGCGGGCGTGCAACCATTACCGCCGCTGTGCGAGCTAAGTTCCTTGCTATGGCTTTGGGCGGTATCAAGACCAAAAGTACTGTAGTCAGGAAGTTGAAAGACCAGGACGGCAATCTTACCGGCGAAGAAGAGCTTCAGGTAAGTGAAAGCGAACTGGCTCCAAACCTTCAGGCCATGTCAGTCTGGCTGTACCACCATGATGAGGAGTGGAGAAAGATTGAACGTCGCCAGGATGAAGACGCTGATATTCCAAAGGACATTGATCATGGTATCAGTATTGATTCATGGATTAAAGATAATCTGAAATGATTGTTCCTCAAGAAATATATCATCCGTTATACACCGACAATGAGAAATTCATTATTCTCATCACCGGTGGCCGTGGATCGGGAAAGAGTTTCAACGCTTCTACCTTCATTGAACGGCTCACATTTGAAATGACCCCCGTAGAGAAGATTGTCCACCAGATTCTTTATACCCGTTACACGATGGTATCTGCCGGGATGTCTATCATTCCGGAAATGATGGAAAAGATAGATTTGGACGGAACAACGAAGTATTTCAAAACAACCAAAACCGATATTGTAAACCGGATGACCGGCAGCCGTATCATGTTCCGTGGTATCAAGACGTCTTCCGGAAATCAGACGGCCAAGCTGAAATCCATTCAGGGTATCACGACATTTGTCTGTGATGAAGCCGAGGAATGGACCAGTGAGGAAGAGTTCGACAAGATTATGCTCTCCATTCGTAAGAAGGGAATCCAGAATCGGATAATTATCATTATGAATCCCTGCGATTCGAACCATTTCATTTATAAGAAATATATTGAGAACACTCACCGGCTGGTGGAGATTGACGGGGTGCAGGTACAAGTTTCTACCCATTCGAATGTTCTTCATATCCATACAACCTACTTAGACAATATCGAGAATCTTTCTCCAGAGTTCCTGAGAGAAGTCAAGGAGATGAAGGAGAAGAATCCGGAGAAGTACGCCCATGTGGTTATTGGTCGCTGGGCAGACGTGGCCGAAGGTGCCGTGTTCAAGAAATGGGGTATTGTTGACGAGTTCCCAATGTGGTGTAAGAAGGTGGCTATCGGGCAAGACTTTGGTTACACCAATGATCCGTCGGCTTCCATCCGATGCGGCATCATCGACAATGCGCTGTATCTGGATGAAGTGGATTATCGTACTGGATTGCTTTCTGGTGATATCATAAAAGCTTTGCGACCCTGGAATTTGAAAGTGATTGCTGACAGTGCGGACCCGCGACTCATTCAGGAAATTCATAACGGAGGTATTAAGATCTATTCAGTTGAAAAAGGTCAAGGCTCTGTCAATGCCGGTATAGACAAGATGCAGGGAATGGAAATTTTCATTACTAAACATTCTTACAACCTTCAGCGAGAGTTCCGAAATTATGTATGGGCAAAGGATAAGGACGGAAACTATATCAACGAACCTGAAGACCATGATAATCATGGCATAGATGCTGCGCGGTATTATGTGCTAGGAGAACTGCTCGGCAGGATTATGAAGCCCAAAGACATTTCAGGAGTATTTGGACATTAAACTTTGAAATATGACTTTAGAAGAAATTTTAGCTATGCCGGAAGTAGAGAGAAAAATCTACTATCTGAAGAAAGGGCGAAAGACCGAGCAACCAAACGCTCACGCCCTTTATAACGACTGGAATCCCAACAAGCATGAAATAGTGATTGATGAGGAAAAATATCCGAAAATCAAAATCACTACCCAGCCTGAGAAACGAATTACAGACCCGACAACCGGGAAAGAATATGTGGAACCGGCGGTAAAGAAGGAAGTTGATCCGAATAGAATTGCCCTTCCAATCGAGCAGGACATCGTAAACCTTCAGACCGCGTTCACCGTTGGAACAGAACCGGTTCTTGACTGCCAGCCAGATCAGTCGGAAGAAAGCCTCCTTTCTGCGTTGAAACAGGTGTTCAAGAAGAACAAATTGAAATACCAGAACAAAAAGGTAGTCCGAGCATGGCTGGCCGAGCAGGAAGTGGCCGAATATTGGTATGTGGTTAGGGATGATGGTTTCTGGGCCAAGCTGAAACGCAAGGTTGCAGGAATTTTCGGGAAGTCACGTCCTGAGTACCGTCTGAAGAGTGCCATCTGGTCTCCTTTCCGTGGTGACAAGCTCTACCCATTTTTCAACGACCAGGGGGATTTGGTGGCCTTATCCCGTGAATACAAGAAAAAAGACCTGAACGATGTAGAGATTACCTGTTTCATGACCATTACCAAGGATATGGTTTATCAGTGGGAACTGACAAGCAACTGGACTGACAAAGGCTCATTTGCTCATGGATTCAAGAAGATGCCAGTAATCTATATGTGGCGACCAGAAGCGTACTGCGAGAAGATTAAGAGTCTTCGTGTAAGGTTGGAGAAACTTCTTTCAAACTATGCAGATTGTATCGACTATCACTTTTTCCCTATCCTCATGCTGTTCGGTGATGTACAGAACTTCTCCGGTGAGTTCAAGAATCGTGTAGTCGAACTGACCGGACAGGGGGCAAACGCCCAGTATCTTACCTGGTCTCAGGTGCCTGATACGGTGAAGTTCGAGGTGGAGACACTGCTAAGTCAGATATACGGACTGACCAATACGCCACGAATATCTTTTGACTCCCTGAAGGGAACCGGTAACGCGGTTTCCGGTGTGACTTTCGACTATGTGTTCATGTCCACCCACCTGAATGTGGAAAATCTGAACGAAACCGTCGGAGAGTTCATGCAGCGTCGTGTGAATTTTCTCGTTTCTGCCTTGGGTTCCGTGAACTCTACCCTTGAATCAGCTTCCGAAACTATTGATGTGGATGTTCAAATGCAACCCTACAGGCTGGAAGACATCAAAGGCAAGATAGACACCGCTATCAAGGCTAAGGATGGTGAAATCTGGTCGCAACAGCGGGCTATCACCTTTGTGGGGAACGTGGATTCTGTTCTAGATGAGATTGAAGCCATCAAGGAAGAGCAGGCAGAGAAGCAGAAGAACGATATTGAGAAACAGAAACAACTTTCTTCTATGAAAGGAAACACGTTGAAATCTGAAAAATAGAACAATTTAGTCAGAAGAATTACGGGGTTTATACAAAACTAACTGATAAAAATCTAAAATATTGACTAATTATATAGCGATATCTCATGGTATCGCTATTTTTTTTGAGCAATTACAAATAATAGAATATAATTTTGAAAAATAGAATTTTATTATTACTTTTGCAATATGATAATTGAGTGAACCTAATGAGAATATTTACAGAACAAGCTATAAAGGAATATGCAGAAACGCATCCTGACGCAAAAGTAGCTTTACAAGAATGGACAACTATAGTCAAGAAAAGCGAATGGACTTGCTTTGCAGACGTAAAAAAGACTTTCAATAGTGTTGATAATGTGGGTAACCAACATTATGTATTCAATATTAAAGGAAATAATTACAGGCTGATTGTAGTGATAAAATTCACTATAAAGTTTGTTTATATTCGTTTCATTGGCACTCATGCTGAATATGATAGAATAGCTGATTGTTCAGTTTTATAATTAAACCGAATCGGCGGTTACCGATTACCAAAGAGCTATGACAAAGATAGAAACAAAAGCTCAATACGACTGGGCTGTAAAAAGGGTTGAGGAATTACTTCCACTGGTTACAGATGAAACCCCTCTTGATGATCCTAATAGCATAGAGTTAGAATTACTTTCTAACCTTGTAGCTGACTATTCAGAAGAACATTTTGCATTGGGAGAACCAACACTTGTTGATGTTCTCAAACTCCGTATGTATGAAATGGGGCTTAACCAAAAAGCACTGGCTAAATTGATTGGTGTTAGCCCTTCACGTTTGAGTGATTATATTTCTGGTAAATGTGAGCCAACATTGAAGGTTGCGCGTGAAATTAGTCAAAAGCTGAATATCGATGCTAATATAGTGTTAGGTGTTTGATTTGATATGAGAGCTGTTGAAGTAATAGTTGAAAATGCTGGAGATAATCTTAGTGCTTACATTGAAGGTGCTCCGGTGATGACTGTTGGTAACGATGTGAAGGTAATCGAGAAGAACATGAAGGAAGCTGTTGAACTTTACCTGAAGTCATGCAAGGATATGAACATCGCTCCAGTGGAAGTATTGCAGGGAGAGTTCACCTTGAAGTTCAAAATAGATGCTGCCACCTTCATCAACTATTACAGCAGTATCTTTACCAAAGCAGCTTTGAGCCGGATAACCGGAATCAATGAACGCCAGTTGTGGCATTATGCGGCTGGAGTACACAAACCACGCAAACAACAATTAGAGAAGATTCAGAAAGGTATTAACGCGCTGACAGAGGAACTGGCAGCTATAAATTTGTTGTGATTATGGTAGATTTCGCTTCTTTATTTAAGGCGTTTTTAGAAAAGTATGGATTAAATTCCATTATTGCAGTATTTCTCACTGGATTGGTTTACTTCTTTTTGGGAGTAAATAATATTTTGGATCTTATTTTCATATTTGCTGGATTTGTCTTGCTTGTCTGTATATTTGACTATTTGTTTAAATTAATATTTAGACAGTTAAAACGATATAAAGAAGAGTGTTACTATAATGCAATAGAAAAACGTATAATCGACGAATTGTTTTATGTAATGCCCGAAAATGCAAAAGCAAATGCGTTGCAATTAATTGAGTTACCCATTATTCCTAATACTAAATACCATTTGTTGATAAATGATAAAGCGAAACAATGCTTAATAAAAAATGATTTTAACTTTGACGATTATTTCATTAATACCCCCTTACATAAAGGTTCTTGTATTGATCAAGAACAAATAGGAAATTATTCAGTTATATATGTCCATCCACATCTATATAAACTTTTGAAAAAAGAGAAGAAAAAGAGAAATAAGAATAATCAATGATTTTTTTCAGCGTGATTACTTCGGTAGTCACGCTTTCTTTTTACCTAAAAAACGAACATTCTCTTAATTGTTTCGTATCGTTAGCCTTAAAATTTCCCCTTCCTTTTCTCTATAAGTAAATTTACCGTATGAAATTATTAATCAAACTCATACGGTATGACAATCTTTGAACAAATCTTGGCAGGACTGCAACAGAAATTCGCTGGGGTGGATACTGCTACACTTACCCGTATTGCTACAAAGAAGGCAGAGGGTGTCACGGATGAAACGAAGGTGACCTCCATCGTCGAGGGTATCTCATTTCAGGACGTAATTCAAAACTATGGTGATTTCCGTGCAGGACAGGCGCAGACTTCCGCTGTTTCTAACTACGAGAAGAAGCATGGACTGAAAGACGGGAAACCAATCGAGAATCCGAAACCAGACCCCCCGAAACCAAACGATCCTCCAAAGCCGCAGGAAACGGACATCGCAAAGATGATTGCCGATGGCATCGCCGCCGGTATCAAGCCGTTTGCTGACAAACTGGCAAAAATGGAGGAACAAGAAGTGCAGGCGCAGCGCAATTCACAGATTTTGGCAGTGGCTAAGAAGTACGGTATTCCCGAATTTATGCTGAAAGACCGCAACATTCCTGAGAACACGGACTTGGATACCTATTTCAAGGACATGAAGCAGGATATGTCTAACAGCGGTTTCCAGTTTGCTAAGGCTCCAGAAACTGCCGAGCAGAAGCAGGAGAAGGAAGCTAGCGAGTTCGCCAAAATGATTGAGGCGGATACAAAATCTATTGTCGAACAACAAAACAAGTAATTTATGTCAGCAGGATACAAGTATTACATTGAGCCTGAACCGTCCATCGAGGAACGCTATGACGTTTCTACCGGAGTAAGACGCAGAGGGCCTTACAAGTTGGACACGACCAACCTAGTTGTTGGTTCGTTCCTTCCATCTTTTACACCGATTGCCGCCGACCTTGTAAAGAAAACCGCTCAGGTGGCTATCCGTGTAGAAGTCTATGAGAAATTTACTACCGGATCCAATACTACATTGAAAATCAAGAAGAATTCTTTGGCTTATGCAGGTATGCACTTGGGCAATGGTGCACATGGAGCTACCATCAACGCCATTGACAAATCAGACAAGGCTTTCGACAAGTTGACCTTAGCAGCTGACTTTGGTGATACTTTGGAAGCAGGTACTGTACTCTATGAAGCTACAGCAGTAAGCGGTACAACTCCGAAAGTCATTGCTAACTCAGCTTTGTACGAAAGAGTTCAAGTTGAAGAAGGCATCGTATTAGTTGCTCTTTTGATGCGAGCATTTGAAATCGAGCCTACCAAATTAGCTATGCCTTTCTCTGACATTGATAAGGCTAACATGCCGCATTTCCAATTTAACGCAGCTGGTGTTCAATCTCCGACAGGTGTTTCATATGAACTGCCTGAAGCGTCCGATTCTGTAATGGGTGGTATTCAGTTGGGATTCGCTCAAAGCGGAAAGAAATATCCAGTAGCACTAGAAGGCGGCAAAGCTTATGTTGAAGTTCCTTGGACAGACAACAACACTACCTATCAGGCAGCCAACTCAAGTACGTTGGGACTGGTAAAGCAGGGTGCTAAGGTTGATGATGCTGCTGGTGGTGATGAGAAAGATAAAATTAATGCTCTACTTGCATCGTTGAGGGCAGCTGGTATTATCGCAAGCAAATAAAGAAAGGAGGACTAATATATGATGCTAACTATTTATACTCTGTTTAACGACCCCAACATCGTTAACGCTGTTATTCAGCGCGTCCTTCAGACACGTAAGGATACTATTTACTGGCAGCAGTATCTAGACTTCCGAAGAACGACTACCCGTGTGTTCAAGGACTACATCGGTCAGGTTACGGGCGTGATGGCCGGTTCTATCAATTCGCGCTACGGTGAGAAGCCTATCCGTGAACGTCGGAATATAGGTTCAGGATATGGAGAAATTGCTTACTTGGGCGATCGTTACCAGATTTCCGTCGATCGTCTGTCTGAACTTCAAGACTTGATTGACAAATACAATGCAGCAAAACCTGCTGACCAGATTGCAGCTATGCAGGACATTGTAAACTTCATCTATGATGACTACCGTCAGGTGCTTTTGGCTCCCCACAAGCGTATGGATATGGTTCTCGGTTCTATGCTGATGACCGGAGAAGCAACAGTTAAGAACAAGGATGACAATGCAGGAGGAGTTAACCTCTTGGAAATCAAGTTACCGTTCAAGTTTATTACTCCCGAAACTGAAGCTAAAACGAAATTCATCACATACCTACAACAGAAGGTAAACGAACTGAAGTCCATTTATGGAACATTCCCGAAAATGATCATGTCTAGAGGAACCTTCGTGAAGAACATTATCGGATCTGAGGAATTTGGTGACAGGTTCAAGATGCAGCTAACTGGTAACGAGATGTACCTCTCTACCGGGTTGATTACATCCCAGCTGGCTTCTTCCATTTTTACTGGTATCGGACTTCCAGCCATCGAAATCAAGGAAGATTATGTTCTTGACCAAACCGGTAAGAACGTACAGATTTACGCAGACGACCGTATCACATTGCTTCCACAAGATAAGATTGGTTATATGCGTTTCCATACTCCGTACGAAGCTGTAGACGGTGCGCCAGGACGTAATTACACTCAGGCAGACGGTGAAATGCTGATATCCGGCTATAAGGATGGTAACGGTCGTTATCTTGAATACACCGCTGAGTGGATTCCGCAGATTACGAATCCTAACCTGATTGTGAATTTCGATTTGTCAACCATGAACGCATGACAGTAAACGACTACATATCACAGAAGTTTCAGACCTTCGGCATTAATTTGTCGGAGGCTGACCTTTTGGAGATAAGTCTGTCTTCAGAGATAAGCGGAGAGGATGAGATGGACCCGTCAAACATCGGACTTGTTTCGGTGGCTATGGCGAAGTTCATCCCCTCTCTATTGCTACGTGCAACTTCCATCAGCGAGAACGGTTTCTCCATGTCATGGGACATCAAGGGGGTAAAGGAATACTACTCGTTTTTGTGCAAGAAGTACGGTCTTGAAGACACGCTGTCAGATAAACCTAAAGTCAGATTCCTATGATATTTGCTCCGCATACATTACAGGTTAAAGTCTTTACTCAGATGGAAACAGACGAGTTCGGCAGGCCCATTCCAGGTACCGGTGGAGAAAGCTGGCAAGACGTATGCAAATGCCGTTGTGACGATAATTCTACCAAAGAGTTTACTTCGGAGAACGGTGAAGTGTACCGACCGAATTACCATGTAGTCTGTGAGAAAAGAATCTCACTGAAGGCTGGTGATGAAGTCAGATGTATGGATGGTGAGAATATCCGGGGAGCTGGCAAGGTTTATATGGTAAAAAATACTAACTATTTTGGTTATTCAGAGATATGGCTGTAAAGTTTGATTTTTCGGACGTGGATAGCTTTTTCGAACGAGGTTATGCCGAGGTGAAAGCCGTTGAGGAGAAGGTTGGCAAGGAAGCTGTCGATTACGCTGTAAAGAATGGCAACTATCAGAACCGGACCGGAACACTCCGTAAGTCAAACAAATATTCAGTTGAGGATGACGGACTGGAATTGAGGAATGAAGCTGAATATGCTTCGTTCGTTGAATCCAAAGGTTACGAAGTCTTGACTGGTGCAGCCATATATGCTGAGAAACGATTAAAGGAGGAAATCAAATGAAGAAATACATTGGAACAAAACAAGTAGAAGCAGAACCTATGACAATGGGTAATGCTTATAGTAAAGGATTTCTGCAAGCTGGCAAAGTTCCATCAGAAGCCGAAAAGGATAAAGCTGGCTATCATGTGAAGTACAAAGACGGTTATGAAAGCTGGTCGCCAGCAGAACCGTTTGAAGCTTCGTATCGTGAAGTGTCGGAAGAAAGTGAAAATATGTGCTTCGGTGATGCTATTGAAGTCCTGAAACAAGGTGGTGCAATCCGAAGAATAGGCTGGAACGGTAAAGGATTGTTTGTTATTAAGCAAGTTCCAGCGCATATTGACAGCAACATCATTCCGAAAATGCAGTCACTTCCACAGTCAGCTAAAGACCTTATTCTGAAAGGTAAAGGCTTTATCGACTACACAAGCCAGTGTCTTATCTACAATGAGAATACTGGACGTGCTGACTCATGGGTTCCGTCCATTAGTGATGTATTTGCAGAAGATTGGGAGATTGTACAATGATAGTAACCACCGACATAGCGAACATACTCTATCGTGATTGCCAGCCTTTCGGCATTGATGTTGTCCCTCATGGCAAGAAACTGACGGGTGCGATGAAATCTGAAAGGATTGTCATTCACGCTAAGAAACAGCAACCTGAAACGTACTGGAAGAAATCTTTCGTGGAAGTAAACCTTTGTGTTCCTGACTTGAAAGAAGGTGAAGCCAACACCATCCGGCTGAATGAGTTGGAAAAGCAGGCTCAAAGTTTATTGGATGATGTAACCGGACGCTATGACGGAACAGCCTATCATTATTCTATCGAATCAATCGGTACGGAGGAGGACACTGCTTTAAAGTGTCATTATGTGAATGTAAGAATTTTGTTTGAAGTTTTAAATGTGAAATAATATGGCAGAAGCAAAGAAAGTCACAGCCGCGAATATCAAGAAACTTTGGTATGGCGAGACAAGCGAGATTACCGCAGACTTGACAGGACAAGCCTTGCATACTCTTTTACAGGGTGAAACCTTGAAAGAAATCAAGAATATCCATCAGGACACATGGACTATTGAAGAAGCGGAAGCAAGTCGTACAAACTACAAGAATCAGCTCACTGGTCAGGTTTACAGAAGCGACAAGGAGATGGGTGATGTAGCTGTAAACTTCACTATTGGTGAGTATGATTATGTAACTAAGAAAGACCTTATGGGTGGTGATATTATTAACACTGATAAGGGTTGGAAACGAGCAAGGGGCAAGGTGAATATTGAGAAGTTACTTGTTGCTTTGACAGATGACGACCAGTATTGCGTGATTCCACGTGCCGACATCGGTGCTCGTGAAGCCACAACAGACAAAGCCGTAGGTATTCCTGTAAGCGCAGTGGAACTGGAACCACAAAATGCGGCTGTCGCACCGGAATATTGGTTTGATTCTTCCGAGGTTACAGCAGGAGGTTAATTTCTAAAGGGATAGATTGTATTTTAGGTTGAATGGAGGGGTGGGCTTGATAGCTTACCCCTTAATTGTTTATGAATATGAATCAAGGAGCAAAAATAATATCAGAATCGATTATTGGAACTGATTTTCGGACCGTGTTTGTAGCTGGAAAAGCATACACAGTTTATCCACCTACAATACATAAACTTTCAGGTGCTATATCTTGCTTATCTGGAGTGCAAGAGGCTGATAACTTGAAAGATGTTTTACTGTCTTTAGGAGAAAGTGAAGCATATAGTAAGGCTCTTTCATGGCTGATTACAGGCGATGAAAGTCTGAATGAAGAATTGTCACAGGGTACACTGGACGAGGTGGTGGACGCCTTGGATGAAACCCTTTCCATGATTGATTCCAAGGTTTTTCTCAAAGCTGTCAGCTTGGCGAAGAACGTAAGCCTGCTGGCAGCGAAACCGAGGTTGTAGGAAATGACACTCTATTGGGGCAGATTGCATCGTTCATGGAAAATCTACATCTGTCCTACCGGGAAGTGGTCTATGAGATACCATACAGGAATTTAGTATTAATGCAGCGTGACAAGCTCCATACCGTTACCGGGACCAAGGTTACAAAGGTGAAGGGTAAGGACATGGCTTCACGCAGAAGAAGAAACAAGAAATAGATATGGCTATACTTTATTTTCGTGTAAGCGCACAATATGATGAAGTTATAAGACTTCGTAATGAGATTAGTAAGCTGGAAGCCCAGTTAAAGAAGATGGACGTAAACAAATCCCCCGCAGCAGCCAAGGCATTGGAAACTCAACTGGCATCCACCCGTCAGCAGATGATGGGACTGGTAACTGAGGCGGCTAAGGCAGGGGCTGTGATGGAGAATGATTTGAAGAAAAAGCTTAATTCCGCGTCAAAGGCATCCGATGAGCTGACGGAGGAAATTATCAAACAAAGGAAAATCATCCGTGATACGCAGGATGATGTCAGAAGGCTGTCTGATGAATATTCAAAGATGGGTAAGTATTCTCCTAATTCAAAAGCTAAATTAGCTGAATTGAATGCAGCTAAAGCAGCCTTGAACGAGCAGAGATATTCCCTTGGTGAATTACAGGACCAGCAGGTCAGAAATAGGCTTGAAGTAAGGAAACTCACAAGAGAGTACAAGGAGTTTGCCAGTGGAACAAACAACGCTGATGAGATAGTAAAATCCTTGACGGATTCTTTAAAGCGTACAGCCGCTGAAATCGGTGGACTGGTGGCGATAAAGAGATTCGGCTCCGATGTGATTGAAGCAACTGGAAAGATGCAACAGCTACAGGTTGCCCTTTCGACCATCCTTCAGGACAAGTCAAAGGCGGACCAGCTTATAGCGGAGATCGTCCAGTTTGCTGCAAAGACACCGTTTAATCTCGATGATGTGGCTACTGGGGCGAAACAGCTTCTGGCATACGGTTCTTCTGCCGATAATGTCGTGAAAGAACTTTCCATGCTTGGAGATGTGGCTTCTGGATTGCAGATACCTATCGGTCAGCTTATTTATCTCTATGGAACACTGCGTACCCAGGGACGTGCCATGACCGTAGACATCCGTCAGTTCGCTGGCCGAGGTATTCCAATCTTCGAAGAACTAGCCAAGGTTTTAGGCGTCTCAAAAGACCAGGTAGGTGAACTTGTGAAGGAAGGTAAGGTCGGATTTAAGGAGGTCGAACAGGCTTTCAAGAACATGACATCTGAGGGAGGAGAGTTTGCAAACCTTATGGAAAGTTCCGCCGGAACATGGCCACAGAGATTGTCTAACATTGAAGATACCCTCTTTCAGAAAATGAATGAGTTCGGGAACAAGTACAAGGAAGTTTTCGAATTCGGTATCGGTACTGCAGAAGATTTGGTAGAAAGTCTTGATGATGTATTGTCTGTAATCGGAGGATTGATAGCGGCCTATGGAACTTATAAAGCTGCTTTGATAACGACCGCCGTAGCACAGAAGGCAGTTGGATTCGTTGAAAGTATCCGTCTGATTGGAATGTACAGGAAGGAGTTGGGACTGGCTACTGCTGCACAACAGACTTTCAATTTGGCCTCGAAATCCAATGTGTATGTCTCTCTGTTGGCAGCTCTTGTTGGAATAGGTACGGCAGTTTATATGTTCACCAAGAGAGCCAATGAAGCCACAGCTGCCCAGGAAGCACTTAATTCGGTAAACAAGAAGGCCGATGAAGAATTTTCCAAGCAGGCAGCAACGGTTGATAGGTTGTCAGGCGTACTGAAAAGTGAAACTTCCTCACTGGGACAGAAAAAGAAAGCTTTGTCTGATTTGCAGGCTATCATCCCTTCTTATAATGCAAGCCTTGACGAAGAGGGTAAATTAATAAACAACAACACCGAGGCCATTAAATCCTATCTGACGCAACTGGAAAAGCAGATACGGATGAAGGCAGCAGAGAAAGAATTGACAGAGCTGTATGAAAAGAAGCGGACTCAAGAAAAAAGACAGAAAGAAGCCATAGCAAACTACAATGAGGCCAAATCTTTGTATAATTCATCCGTAACAATGACTGGAAGCGCATTGCAGAACAGAGGGGTAAATACAGGTGTGGCAGTATTCTCTCAAAATAGTGCCATAAACAATCAACTCAAAGATAGTGCGAATAAGGCCAAGAAAGAACTGGATTCCGTAAACAAGGAATTAGGCGAAACGGTTTCTGCCATCACTGAACTGGAAAAAGAAATTGAGAAATCCTCTCTATCCGATAAAAAAGAGGTTACACAGTCTTCAATATCCAAAGAAGTAGAGAATGCCACCAAACGTATCAACACACTTAAACAAGAGATTGCCGACCTTCGTAGCGGAAAATTGCAGGCAGAGGCTGGCAAGACTGTAGAATCTTCTATCAAGGCAAAGGAAAAAGAGTTGCAGAGTGCAGAAAAGACGTTGGAAACACTTACCGGCGTCAGGAACAAGGATGTATCAAGAGAAAACGCAACAACATCAGCCGGAGGGAAACTTTCAGACTTGGAACGTAAACAGGCATTAGAACGCGCAAAAGAAGCAGTAGACTTAGAAAATCAGATTGAGCAAGCCCGTATAGATGCAATGGCCGACGGTGGGGATAAAATCCTTGCTCAACGTGAACTGAATAACAAGAAGGAATTACAAGCTATTGACCGGGCCAAAGAAGAGTATATTCAGAAAGAAATTCAAAGACAGAAAGAAATATTCGAGGCAACAGAGGATTTAAAAGCAAAGAAGAATCCTAAATACAAAAAGCGCAGTTTTGATTCTTCCTCTATAAGCGTTGACACCAGTTCATTTGACATCCTGAAAGAGAATACAGACAAACGTCAGGTTCAAGAAGACCTGAATGCACAACGAGAGGCGATGAATGCTTATTTAGCTGAGTATGGCACCTATATGCAGAAGCGTCAAGCTATTATTGAGCAATATCAGGATAAGATCAACAAGGCTACTACCGAAGGAGAAAAATTAACCTTGGGCAAACAACGAGATCGTATCTTATCCGGTATAGATGAACAAGCTAACAAGACAATTTCTGCTGTTTCCCAGTTGTTCGGAGATATGAAAGACAAAACTCTGAAGGACCTTGAGGATATCAATGTAGCTGGGCAAAAGGCATTAGAGTTTCTGAAATCCGGGCAGTGGGACGAACAGAAAGGTAAGGAACTTGGAATTACCAAAGAGAATTTTGAGACTTGGAGTAATGATCCGGAAAAGATAAAGGCTATTTCTGATGCCCTAGTAAATAACAGAAAAGCCGCAGATGATCTCCAGCCAGCTTATAAGAAAGTTACTGATGGTATAAAAGATGCGTTCAATGCCGGCAATGACAGTAAGAAGCTCGAAGAAGCTCTTGCAAGAATCAAGAATGGTCTGAATGATATTATGCAGGTAGGATCATTCCTTTCTGATACATTTTCTTCTCTTGGTGATGCCTTTGGTAATGATACTTTTACAGATATTGCAGATGGTATTAACGTTGCTATGGATGCTGCTAATTCAGCAATGCAAGGAGCACAAGCTGGATCTGCATTTGGCCCTTGGGGGGCAGCAGCTGGTGCCGCTATAGGTTTGGTTAGCTCACTTGCTTCTTCTATAGCAAAAATCCATGATAAAAAGAATGAAAAACGTATTCAAGAATTACAAGATCAAATTGAAGTTCTTGAGAAATCATATGAGAGACTTGGTAATTCCATTGAAAAGGCATATTCTAAAGATGCTTCTAATTTAATTAATCAGCAAAATAAACTTTTAGAGCAGCAAAAGGTTCTCATTCAACAACAGATTAGGGAAGAACAAGATAAAAAAAAGACAGATAATGACCGTATTAAAGAATGGCAACAGCAAATTGAAGAAATCAATAATTTGATTGAAGAAAATAAAGAAAAAGCTGTAGACGCTATTTTTGGAGAAGATGTAAAAACTGCTATAGAAGACTTCGCTTCTGCATATGCAGAGGCTTGGTCTAACGGAGAAGATAGAGCCGAGTCAGCAAAAGACGCGGTGAAAAATATAATGCGCCAGATGGTTACAGAGTCTATTAAGTCCGCAATTCAAGCTTCTGGATCAATGGAGAAAATAAGGCAGAAACTTCAGGAATTCTATGCCGATAATGTCCTTTCAGGATGGGAGCAAAATTATATCTACAATATGGCTGAAGAACTCCAGAAAGAGTTGGATAAACAATTTGGTTGGGCTGATAGCCTTATGAAGGATGATTCCAAAGAGCAACAATCTGCCTCCGGTAGAGGTTTCGGTACAGAAATGACTCATGAGGATGCTGGTGAATTAAGTGGGAGGTTTACTGCTGTATATGAGTCAAACCTTCGCATAGAAACAGCTACCCAACAACAGACGATTGCTATTACAGAACTTCGCGGATCAATTTCCAGCTTAATTACTCAGGCGCAGGGTATGTATAATATTGCTGATGAAACACGCACTATATTAGCTAACTCCTATCTAGAATTGCAGCAAATCAGAGAAAATACAGGCGAGATTATTAAGCCAATTAAACAGATACAAAAAGATATAGAAGAAGTAAAACGTAACACATCAAGATTATGATAGAAGTAAAGGATATTTTAAATAAAGCGATAGGATTAGGGGCATGTTCTCAATCATCTAAAGCTACAGATTGGAAAAGTCTTGTGTGGCTTTTTTTCTCTCCTCAGGGATGTGAGTTCTGTAAAAGTATTAATTACCCTTCACTGGAGATGTTTCGCTCAATGAAAGGGAATGTAGAGTCATTCGGAGTACATATAGAAGAAAATGTGAAAGCAGTAAACGAGGATAAGGCAATAATCGGAGGTACTGCTGAATTAACTTTTCAAGGTACAGATAAAGCTTATAAAGTAATTATCATGCACAGTGGCAATGTTCGTATTAAAATAAGTAATTATGCAGTTGTCCGTATAGAGAATATTAGTGGTAATTATGAGATTATTAACGATGGAACAGGAAAGGTATTAATATGAGTGGGGGTTTAATTATTAACGATAGAGATGCCTTGACAACATGGGGCGTTCGCATGGGGGACGGTTTTCTCGACGCTATCGACGGATTCAATGAGATGAAAGACTACATTGAGGATGAAAGCCGGCTGGAACATGGCAAACGGGTGATAACAGATAACGCAAAAGTAGACTCGCGAGAAATCACTCTACAGTTTACGATCGAGGGAAATTCAGAAAACGATTACCGATCAAAGAAAAAAGCCTTTCAGACAGAATTAGAGAAAGGTGCTGTAAATATTAAAGTTCCAGCATTGGGAGATGAAATCTATAAGTTGATTTATCTTGGGAAAAGCATTTCTTATGGGATGAGTTCTGACCGTTGTTTTGGTAAAATTTCGAGCAAATTTCAAGAGCCTAATCCTATGGATAGGAGTGAATAACGAACATTCACCTTATTGTTTCAAATGGGAGTCCTGATTTTTAGGGCTTCCATTTTCTATTTATGAACTTTGGAGATATGATAGAAATTAAAGACATATCAGGTAAAACAAGGCTTTCAATCCCAATTAATAAAGGAGCTAAAGGAAAGTTCACTCTGATGAAGGAAGACTATATAATTCTTCCTTTTTCGGTAGCTAAGCCTGTGCAGTTTAAACTTGGTGATTATGTAGATTTATCCGGTGTCCTTGATGAATCATTAGGTGGAAAGCTGGCAAAAATCTATGAGATAACTGACCTTCAGAAGCCTACTTACAACACTTCAACTGGAGGCTATGATTATAATCTCCAGATGAACGCCTACTACTGGAAGTGGAAGAACAAAATCTTTAAATACACTCCGGAACATGCAGGAAATGAAGCATCATGGTCGCTTACTGCTGCCCTTGATGTACAACTTGGTGTGTTTCTTCGTAATCTCAAGGCTTTAGGCTATACATATAGAGGAACAGATTTTATTTTCAGCATAGACGATACTGTAGAGAATAAGGCCGTAGCGATGACCTACGACAACATGAACCTTTTGGACGCCCTGTTCTCTATGGCGGGTGAGGATAAGTGGAACTGCGATTGCTGGATAACGGACAACGTGATTCATTTTGGGCGAAATGAGTTCGGTGATGCCGTTAAAATCGAGCGTGGCGTGGAAGCGTCTTCAGTCACCCGCAGCGAAAGCCAGGGCACTTATGCCACCCGTATCTATGCGTTTGGTTCAACAAAGAATATCCCCACGAACTACCGTCCGACCGACGAACAGGCAGTAATCAATGGTGTGGTTCAGAAACGTCTTATGCTCCCGGCTGACACTCCTTATATCGACGCATACGAAGGCATGTCGCAGGAAGAAGCCATCGAGGACGTTGTTGTTTTCGACGATGTTTATCCCCGACGTGTGGGCACTCTCTCAGATGTCCACACCCGCACCGAGGAAGTGGAGAATGAGGACGGTACGAAAGAGACAGTCACATATTATCGCTACAAGGACACCGGACTTGAGTTCAAGGAGGAATACATCATCGAGGGCCAGGAACTGAAAATCAGATTCCAGTCAGGGAAACTGAACGGCATGGAGTTTGGCGTAATCTTCAATCCCAAGCCGAAAGATGAAAGTCGAGGAGATCAACTTTGGGAGATTGTTCGCAATGAAGATTATGGCCGACAATTACCGGATGATATGATGTATCCTGCCAACGGCGATGAATATATTCTTTCAGGTTTTGATATCCAATTGGTGTCCGACCAGTATATTCCAGAAGCCGAGCAGGAACTGAAGGAAAAGGCGCAGAAGTACACCGATAAGGTAAAAAAGGATGACGGTACCTATCCGACTACCCTAAGAAGCTCATGGGTTAAAGAGGATTTGATTTCACGAACTTTCGAATTTGGTCAACGTATCAATCTCGTAGATGATACATATTTTGAAAATGGGCGCATTTCACGTGTCTTGGGATGGGAAATGAATCTTGATATTCCGTGGGATTCTCCAGTTTACACGATTGGGGAAAGTATGCCTTACTCCCGCATCGGTGAAATTGAAAGTGATGTCGAGTCCTTAACCTACAAGGGACAAACATATTTTGGAAAAGGCGGAGTATATCTTATCAAAGTAAATGATTTAACTGCTCCAAGTGATAGTAATACGTTTTCTGCACTACGGGCTTTAAAAATGTTTCTTCGTAAAGATCAGCCAGATGCTACCAATTTCCTTCTGAAGTTCGGCAATTTTATTGACTCTTTGACAGCCGGTAAGGGTGCCGGTATATATCCCGATGGGCGTGGACAGTTTGAAAAGCTAGAGGTACGTAGCGCAATGATTGTGAAGGAACTTATTTACAATCGCTGGTTTGCGCAGGAAGGGAACGTCACTTATTCTGAATCTGGTACAATCGAACGAATTGAGCAGCTCGAAGACGGCACTTATGATCTGTATCTTCGTCGTCGCTGGGATAATGATATTACGGCATTCAAAGAGCAGGACGTAAGTTATGGCTCAGTGAATAACCTGAACACAGCAGGAGAATATTATGATAGCTGGTTCCGTGTCCTGAATGTGATGCAGGCTGAGAATAAGATTAACGTAATTCTCTATCCGGATGAAGAGGTGCCGGGTGGTAAGAACTATCCTCCTGCTTCCGGCATGGTAATTACCCGTCGAGGAAATGCTGTTGATGAAGAACGTCAGGGATTCTGGTATCTGTCATCTTACGAGGGATGTATCTGTATGCTTGATGGGGTTACGAAACCTATACTCGAGGAATCTAATTACAGCATCATTATCGGAAAACTGAAGAGGTTGGAACTGTTCGATAACCTCCCTATCAATTACCGGCATAGCTATGTATATTGCCGTGGTATAGCCATTCAGGACTTGATGCGAATTAACTATCAGGGTGTAGTTGTCGTGCAGCTTAACGACCGTGGTTTTTGGTCCTTGGAGGTCGCTCAAAGTGAAAATCCTTATACTGCTGGCAAAGAAACGGTTGATACGGTATGGCATTACGGATGTCGCTGGAAGTGCCTTGTTACCGGGACCACTGACGAACCTCGCTATGCAAGTACCGGATGGGCAATGATAGAAGGTAATCCATCCTTTACGATAGACATAGACAGTTCAAATGGATGGCAGTTTGATGCAGACAGAATATCAGATCGTGACGAATCTGGAGATTATATCGTATTCACGGAACTTATAGTTTCCGGATTATTATATAACCAGGATGTGACAGATAATATTCTGGATTCCGATGTGACCTGGACACGTGATACAGGGAACGTGAGTGAGGACAATGCGTGGGCTATAAAAAGGGCATCTGCTGGTAAGAGGTTAAGTCTTACGTTAGATGACCTTGGAACGGATTATATGACACGTTCGTCATGCTCATTTAAAGCGACAGCCCTTCTTCGTGATGGTCAAAAATATGAGATAGCAGAAAATTATGTAACATTTTAATTAAAGTTATGGCATTAGCAAGTAAAAAGAAAAGTCTTAACATCAACTACCGCCCTCTACAGGCAAGCATAAGTATGCAGGTAGTGACAAGTGTGCCGGACAGACAGTTCTATTCGGCCATGGATAAGTCGTTTACCCCCGACTATACGCTTACCCCTCTTACTCTTTTCCCTCGCTGTGCGGCTGTCGATGCAGATTCTATGTCAGCTCCCAAGGCAATAAACTCAGAACTTACAAACATGAAGTGGTATGAGCGTATCGGCGGTGTACAGAAACTGATAAGCAGCGGTACGGATTATGTGATTACGCAGACTGGAGAAAACAAGGGGCAGATACAGGTCAAGAAAAATTCGAGTATAGCGAATCCCATCACTCTTGAATTTTCTGCTGAATATGTGGATGTACGTACTAACCAAGTCTTGAAGTACACAGCCAGCAAGGTTATTATTGTGTCCGACTCCAGTTCTCCACAGCCGGTTCTTACGCTTGACTCTCCTGATACGGTACAATGGTATCCTGTACGTGACGTGTTGAATCAGACGATTACAGCTAAGCTCATGGCTGGAAATAAGGACATAACAGAAGATGAGCGTGTCAAATTTTGGTGGTACAGAGTGCTGTCAACAGGTGCGTTGGAAGAAATTGTCGATGGTAATGGAGATAATGACTGGGAGATTGTGTCTGTTAATAAGAACGTGCTTGTGGTTAACCGTGATTTTATCGGGGATGAGCAGACTTATGTATGCAAGGCGGCATACCGTGAGACAGGTTCCTTGCCCTCTTCACCAGATCTTTTCGACCAGAGTGCAACAACTCGTATCGTTAGGTATATACCACGGATTGAATGTGATTTTAAAGGAATTGTTACCGGTTGTCCGGCTGGTACAAGTTACATATATCCTCAGGGGTATGTACGTGATGCAAAAGGAATGATATCCAGTCCTGAAGAATGGTTTAAATTTATTTGGATGGTGAAAAAGCCTGGTGCATCAGATTACAGTAAGGCAGGGGAAGGAGTAAGTCCGACCATTCCTTTCACAGAGGGCATGCTGCTTGACTTGCAGATTGAAGATCGTGGGGCACAAGCAATATTGATTGACGATACAGACGAATCAGTATTGCAAGATGCGGATGGTAATGTTTTGTTTGACAGAATTAATAATTAGAATACTACCTTAGATTTGCATCCGAGGATTACAGATAAAATAGAAAGGATAAATTTGTGAAACAAAGAAAGAATGCAGAAAGTGAACCAGTTAGAATTAAGAAGTTTGCGAGATTCATTGCCATAAGCGGACTTCCTGCTTGTTTGAACCCAGACCCAGATAGTAGGTTAACATCCATTGTTAAGGTAGTTGGGTTAAGTTCAAACCCTTTCTTTCTTAAATCAGTAAAAGACAAAAGTATGGAAAATTTTTATTTTATCGGTGTGGACGTGTCGAAAAAGAAGCTGGACTTCTGCGTAATGTTTGAGGGAAAGGTTGTACATGAAGAAGAAACAAGCAACAATCAAGGCGCGATCATGTCGTTGCTGCATCACTTGGAAGAGGATTATGGGATAGCAAGCGGTCAAATGCTTGTCTGTGCGGAGCATACGGGGCAGTACACGTTCCCTTTAGCTTGTGCCTGCAAAGCCGTGGAATGCAAGCTTTGGCTTGAAAACGCAGCGGAAATCAAATACTCCTCCGGTGTACAACGGGGAAAGAATGACAGGGTGGATGCCAAGCGCATAGCCATCTATGCCAGTCGTTTTCAGGACAAGGTACAATATTACGAACGCCCTACGGAAGATATTGAAAGATTGAAGCAGCTTGAGTCTGAACGCACCTTGTATGTGACGGATTTAGCCAAATACAAAGGACAGATGAAGGACCAAAAGGAGTATATGCCCAAATCCCTGTACGAACGCAAGATGAAGCGTTTGCAGGCATTGATGGACGACTTGGAGGAAGCCATACAATCCATTACTGACGAAATGGATGAAGTAATTGCCTCCTGCCCTGTATTGTTCAGGCAGCGGGAACTGCTAATGTCTATAGACGGTGTTGGGCGTGTAGTAGCAACCAACATGATAATCGCAACGGAAGCCTTTACCCGTTTCGGTGATCCGAGGAAATTCAACTGTTATGCCGGAGTAGCCCCTTTCTCTTATTCTTCCGGAAGTTCCCTACACTCGAAAGCACGAGTGTCACACCGAGCGGACAAGGTGATGAAAAGATTGCTGCATTTGGCTGCCGTGGCTGTAACGCACCGGATTGGAGGTGAACTGAAGAAGTATTACGAAAGAAAAGTTGCCGAAGGCAAAAACAAGATGTCCGTAATCAATGCGCTACGAGCAAAAATCGTGGCGAGGATGTTTGCGGTCATCAAAAGAAATGAGAGATATAAACCTATTTTATCATAAATAACTTGCAAAAATCATAGTAGTATGGCATATTACATTAAAGTGACGAAGAAGGTGGCCGATAAGATTGGTGCACCTGTAGAGAACCGTAACAAGACAGCGGACGGTAATATCCTGCTTTGGCAGGCAGATCTAAACATTATTCCGGGTGAAACTATATTTGATCGTGCGGCTTTTGTCGGTGGAGTGGCAATGACTGGTAATGATGCAAGGGGAGAGATTGATGGTACGGCCGAGCCTGCAGAAGTAACCATTCCTGAATATTATCAGGATGCTGACGGGGAAAATACACCGGATACAGATCATCCGGTTACGCTTCCTGCTGGAGAAGAAAACGGCGAGAATGTAACAGATGGTGAAACTGATAAAACAGAGTAATTATGAGTTTAGCAAGCAAGGTCGGACAGGTCGTATATCAGCGTAAGTCCGGAGTTTATATGCCTATGTTGCAGTGCGACAAGGGAGATTTGTATCAGGAATATCAGGGTGATCCTCAGAATCCGACAAATATTACTCCTGATTTTTCTACCCTTCTTCCTACGTTAAGCAACATTATTACATCATCAAGAGTTGCAGATGGGCTGGTTATTCCTAACCTGGTGAAGTGGTTCTTCAATGATACGGAACTGACATTCGGTAGTGATAACGTGTCTACCAATTCATTCAATGGTGAGACCGGTCATTTCAAGTCACTCCCTTATCAGAAGGGTACAAGAAACTATTATGGATTGCAGATTCTGAAGAATCTTGTAAAAGCAGCGGGAGCAGCTCCATGTACGATTAAGTCTGAAGCTACTGTGGCCGTAGGCAATACTTCGGACAAGATACAGACTGTATATGGTATTCCGATTACGGAAGGCACATCAAATGCTATTCGTGTGACGATTCAGGCTGGAGATAATAAGTATTTTACGCTGACAACTAATAATGACAGTTGTATTCTTCAGGGCATAGCTAGAATAGGTAATGACGAGATTGCTTCCGGATTGACATACAAATGGTATAGTCTTGTTTCCGGTGTATGGGAAGCGATATCAGGTCAGACAGCAAAAAACTTGACTGTGACAAACGATATGGTAGATTCTGTCGGACAATTTAAGGTTGAAATCTATCAGAATGGTACGCTCATCGGCTCCGATGTTCAGACGGTTACAGATGCATCAGACCCGCTGGGTATCATTCCGAACCCTACGCCTGAGGATGAGACTATCGAAGAGGGATCTGACGGAACAGTCGTCTATACTCCGATATTAGTAAAGCGCGGACAGACAACGAAATTCAAGGACATGACTTTTTTCTTCGTCTTCATGGATGCTGCTGGCATTATCCTTAATCCGGAAAATTCTGAAACAGCAGCAGCTTCGGGAACAGTTACTGAAGAAATGTGTCAACAGGCATCCGGTAATGTCGCAGTAGTAATCACAACGAAAGAGTAATTATATCATGTTAGCTAGTAAAACAACAGAGGTTAAGTATCGTGTTAAGCCAGTGACCAGACTCCCATATCCGGCTGGTATCTATTCAGATACAATTAGATATACTTGTTCGGTCAATATCGCTCCTTATGTTGTATTCCAGCCTAATGCATCACAGGATGCAGTCCGGTATGTGATGAACAAAGTCGGTACATGGCTGGGCACTGAGCAGGGAATGACACCGGCAGAAGATTATGCAAAAAATGGAGAAAAAGCTACGTGGCTTCCGTTTGAGCATTTCAATGCTATCGAAATAGAACTTGCCCTGATCCAATTCGCTAAAATCGGACAGGCTATATTCTATGACCAGTATATGTTTAGCCAGAATGGTTTTGATGCTAACGGGAATATTACGTCCGATTACAAAGATTTTTCGCCTGAAATGGATAAGTTCACTCCGATGATTCTATTAGACTTTTTAAAAGGCACCGGACATCTTGGTGGAAAGAGTATTCGTTTTGACGAATTGGGTAGAATTATCATGAAATCAGATATGGTATATGAGTGGAGGGTCGTAAATGAAGAGCTCACATCGCATGTATCAGAATATAATATTGATTTCAGCAAGGGATCATTGTTGGACGTATCTACCGGTGTTTATTATAAAAAGATTGATACGATTGTTATACCACCTACATCTTCAGTCCCCGATGGATTCCAATTCCGGATTCGTGGTAGGTATATTTCGAGAAATGATTCTCCATCTTTAATAAAATCGTCTTCTTCATTTTGTGCTAAGATTGACGGGAGCTATAAATATTTTAATGAATGGGGAGTTGGACTTGGATATGTGGAGGAATATATCGTATCGAAAGGGGATGATGGATTATGGTATATTGCTAGCACAAGAGAGATAATAGTTTATTAATTTGAATTTAAAATTTACGATTATGATACAGAAAAAATTTTTAAAAGACGCGATACAAAATCCGGAGATAATATCAGTTGTGGGAGAACTGATTGGAACTGTAACAGAAAATAAAAATGGTCTTGCAACAATTAGAATGTATAATTGCCTACCTAAACCTTTGGTTGCAAATAATACTGATGAATACGTTAAAATATGTTCTATTAACCATATAACAGTTGGTTCGATTTTATACACAGTAGGTAATCAAGATATTGGGATTAGATTCTGTGGCATCATTGATATTACTGCATCTAATAATTCTGGAGGAAACATAAAAATTAAATTAACAAAGTTGTCAGGAGTTATGGATTCAGTACAGATCTATTACAAGAAAAACGCATCAGGTGGGTATGATTTGGCTATAAAAAACCCTGTAATGTACGGATTTCACACAGCCATATCCAATACCTATTATATAACAATGGATTCTTTGAAGTTTACTAACATAGAGGGATGGACATTGGTAAATTAAGGAAGATTTTAGCTCCCGATAATGTATCTTATCTATCACAAATTTATAATCAATTTTAGGAGGATATCATGACCTCCTAAAATTAAAAACTCGGCACAGAGTCAGCATATTCAATTAAAGAAGAAATACCTTTTATTAATGGGCTAATGTCTATTGTGGGAGTACTATTGCCTACGGCTACATACAACAGCAAAGGAATAGTATCATTTGCAACTTACAGGAATATACCACAAAAAATTAATATTGGCAAAGAATATAACGCTATACGGATTGCTGATAACTTAGGCAGGTGGACCAGGCAATCTATTTCTTTTTTTGGATACATACCATCTGGCAAGAAACTCGCTTTTCATGGGTTTGTATTTTTTGAAACGACAGATGTAACACTGAACGGTGGAGCAAAAATTTTATCACAAGGAGATAATAGCGAAGGTCTTTTAGCATTGTATGCTAAACAAGAAAATGATAAGTTCCATGTATATTTAGTTGCTCCTGTGCCAGGAAGTTCAGAGATTGATACTTTTTTTATAACTAGTCCTTATGAATGTGTGAGGGAAAAATTAATATTGGATGATTCTTATAAAAAGCTTCAGATAGATATCATAGGAGGATAAAATCCTCCTATGATACAGATAATTCTGTCATTTCTTCGGCTGAACCATTATAGGTTGTATAGATTGGCGTACCAGTAATGGTTTGGAAAATATCTTGTGGACCAATGTCGTTTGTTGGGGTTTTGTAAAAGAGATCCATTGTTGTATCTGTCATTTTGTAAAGGATACTACCTGCTATGTTATCACCCAATAACCTAATCAGTGTTGGTGTAGGAGTTAACCCATTGCCTGCTTTTAATAAAAAAATACCTTGTGTAACTTGGTTATTTGGAATGTTGTATATAACAGCTCCGAATCTGGTATACCTCTTTACACTTGCAATCTGAATTAATTTACCTCCGCTAGTAGGCATAGATTTGAACATATTTTGTTTGTCTTCAAGCGACATAAGTCCATTTCCTGTTAGTGTTGCCATAGGTAATAGTCCTCCCACGGTGGAATATCATTACAAAAAAGTAAAGGATTTTCCCAGTGGGAAGACTGTTGCCTCAAGGTACAAGTACAAAGAGGGGATTATCATATTCCGTGCTTCCTAAGGTTAGAGAGGGAATTATGGATGCAAATTTAATCTACAAGGAATCTATTGAGGACTCCTTTTCAATTTTTAAACAGTAAATGGAAGCACAAATGTACCTTATTCAACAGGTATGGTTTGTAATTTAACTAGAAGAGGAGGCTCTAAATACTCTGTATTGCAGTTTTTCTTTTCCGAACAGGGAGGAGTCTATATTAGAACAGGAAACTGGAATCTAGAAAGCGAAGAAAAGTATAACACGTGGGAGAAATTTTATCCAAAAGAATAGGAGGCGTTTAGCCTCCTAACTTAGATAATTTTCCCAAATTCAGTCCAGCCGTAATTTACAGTTTTATAACGTATATACAACGAAGGTATAGATTCTTGTTGAACTGAACCAATAAATAACAATTGAAATGTATATTCACCCTGGAGATGAAATAATTGCCCATATTTAGTGCTACCGAAAATTTTACATCCTACTATATCGTATAGTCCTGTTTCTGATATGTTTTTCAATTCTTCCTCAGAGCTTTCTATTGAAAAAGCTTTTTTTTGGCTTATAGCTGTTTTTTTATATGTTGAGCTAGACATTAATCCATTTGTCGTAGAAGACGCAGTACCCAATAGTCCTCCCACTAGTCGGATTTGCCTATTCTTTTGTAAATATCTATCTTCGTTCTAAAAATGGATAAGATAAAATACCGGTTTGTGTACAATAGAAAGAAACAACTGAATAAACAAGGAACAGCACTCGTACAAGTCGAAGCATTACTCAACCAGCGCAAGATTTATTTCAAAACAAACATATATCTCAAGCCAGAACACTGGGATAAGCGGACTTCTCAGGTTATTGTTCATCCGCAAGCTGATGATCTAAATTCTATGTTGTTTGAGTTTGTTCTATACCTTCAGGGAATAGAATTGGCTCTATGGAAGCGAGGAATTCCGGCAACGCTGTCACTCTTGAAAGACGCAATGAAGAAGAACCGTCCAGTAAATGTAACCTTTCCGGTTTTTGCGAAAGAATACGTTACGCATTCTGATAGGAGAGAGAGTACAAAGGAGAATCTGTATACTACCATAACCGTATTGCAGGAGTTCCGTCCAGGATTGGATTTTAAAGACATCACATACACATTTCTGAAAGATTTCGAGGCGTATTTACGTGAGAAAGGCAACGGGGTTAACACGGTGGCAAAGCATCTACGTCAGCTTCGGACGCTGGTCAACGAAGCGATAAATCAAGGATATATTCATGCAGACGCTTATCCGTTTCGTAAGTATAAGATTAAACAAGAAAAGGGGCGGCACGAGTTCCTAACACCGGACGAATTGAGGAAACTGGAGAACCTGGAAATAAACGATAGGAAGTTGCGTCATGTGCTCGATGCGTTCCTGTTCTGTTGCTACGTCGGTTTGCGATTCTCTGACTTTTGCCAGCTCACCCCTGCAAACTTTATCAAGGTGAACGGGAAACGCTGGTTGCACTTCAAATCAATCAAAACAGGTATCGAGTTGCGCCTTCCGTTGCATCTGTTATTCGAGGGGAAGGCACTGGCTATTCTGGATCGGTACGATATAACTGAATTTGCGAACCTTGGAAGTAATTCTGAAACCAACAAGGTATTGGCTGTCATCACTGGCATGGCCAGAATCAAGAAGCACGTAACCTATCATACTGCCAGACATACCTGTGCTACTCTGTTGATCCATCAGGGAGTGCCGATTACGACAGTTCAGAAGTTACTTGGCCATACGTCTGTCAAGACAACAGAAATCTATTCGGAGATTCTTTCATCAACAATTTTGCGAGATTTGAAGGCCATTAAGAGAAAGCGTATTGTAAATAACTTTCAAAATTATGCTTCAGCCCGGTAGAGTATGGGTAGACTTGATAGGCTCTACCTAAATTCTACTGACACGCTTTGTCAGTCGATTTGAAACCTTTTATTCTTTGTTCGTTTTTAACTTGTTTACCTTCGCTGAAAAGCCTTGGTAAATGAGTAGATTTGTGTGTGAAATAGTAATTGCGCCCATGAGCGTGTTCCTTTTTCTGGGGATGCGCTTATGGGCGTTTTTTGTTTAATTTAAAACCTTATTGTATGAAAAGTAAACTGATTCTATTGGTCATTGTAGTGGTCGTTATTATTGGGCTACTGGCATATTACCAGTATGTTCCATTTTGGGTGAGTATCGTATCAACTGGAGCATTCATATTTGGTGTGTTTTTGGGATGGTTAGCAAAAGGATGGTCTGATAAACATGTAAGCTAATGGAAAGGTATGTAGGATTTATCACACAAGATTTGCGGGCAGGCGTGGCAATTATATTCGCCTGCCTTGTACTTATAGTCTTTGCCTGCCTACTGGATATGTGGACCGGAATAGATGCTGCACGAGCCAGCAAAGAAAAGATATGTAGTCGACCTTTACGAAAGACAGGAGCTAAGATTGTAGACTATTATAGGCTGGTTATGTTTTTCATTCTTATTGACATTTTAGGACTATGCTTCCCGTGGTACACGCTCCCTTATGGAGCTGTTATCGGTACAGCTGGAGTCCTGTTTGTAGAAGGTTTCTCTGTCGTGGAGAACCTCAGGAAGAAGAAAAGTCATGCTGCTGAAGTTGCTGATATGGCCGCAAAAATTGTTGAGTGTCTAACTCCTGAAGAAGCACAAAAATTAATTAAGAAAATAAAGGAGGAAAAGAAATGAATAAGATAGATGCGATCGTAGTTCACTGCTCTGCAACTAAGGTAGGGCAGGACATTGGCAAGAAAGAGATTAATCAGATGCACGTGGCTCGTGGTTTCCAATGTATCGGGTATAACTACGTCATCCGGTTAGACGGTACGGTAGAGGTTGGTAGAAGCCTGACTATCGACGGTGCCCACTGTAATTCTAAGGGATTCTCGGGCGTGTCATATAATAAACATTCCATCGGTATCTGTTACATCGGTGGACTGGATGCTCACGGTAAGGCGGCTGATACCCGAACTCCGGAACAAAAGAAGGCACTCTGTGAATTAATTGCCAAGCTGATTAAGCAGTACCCTGATATTAAGGAAGTGTTAGGACATCGTGATACCAGTCCTGATCTCGATGGTGACGGTATTGTGGAGCCTAACGAATGGACGAAGATGTGTCCTTGCTTCGACGCTAAGGAGGAATATAAAGATTTGCTCCCATGAAGCTCTATAACTACATAATTAAGAAGGTGAGTTGGTGTATTACGCTGGCTCCCTTCATGTGTATGTTATTTGTAATCTGTTCCTGCCGGACTGTGAAATACGTTCCAGTAGAAACGGTAAAGATTGATACGACATACATCAACAAGTTACAGCGTGATAGTATCTACATGCTCGACAGCGTATATGTAAAGGAGAAGGGAGATACCGTCTTGATTGAAAAGTATAAGTATCTGTATCGTGATAAGTTGGTAAGAGATACTATGTACATTTCAAAGGCTGATAGCATCCAAGTGCCTTATCCGGTCGAAAAAGAGTTGACCTGGTGGTTGAAAATAAAGATAGCTATTATAGACTTTGTAATGGTTGTATGTATTCTGGTAATTATATTTTTTGTTTTACGTTTATTTAAAAAGAAGTAGAGATTTTATAGATGAAAATGAGTAAGAACTTTATTTTTTTATTAGTCTAATTTTGATACTATAAAAAAAATCATGATATTTGCAGAAATCTCAATAAAGACTATTAAATATATACTGAAAATGCTATTCTTTGAATAGCGTTTTTAGTATATTTGTACTATATACTAACTTATATACTCGGATTATGAGCAAATTGTCTAACGCACCTTTAGTGGAAGTTATTTTTGAGATAAGATGGAACTCTACAAACAAACAGGAAGTAGATAAATTTCAACTTCTTATAGGTGCCATGTATGCTGCTTTAAAAGACACTTACGAAAAACCGGAAAATATTATCACAGATGCGAATATTCCGATTCAGGCATTCTTAAATCGGCCTATTTACCGTGCAAGGAAAAAAGACGGAACCCCTATTTTATATCAGTTAGGACCAGGAATTCTTACTATAAATTATGTTGGACCTGAATATGATTGGAGCAGTTTTTATTCTGAAATCTCCATAATAGTGAATCAAGTAAAAGAACTATATTCTTTTAGTCCGAGCAAGGATATTCAAATTAATTTGAAATACCTTGATTTTTTTGATTTTCATTTTGAGAATGAAAACATATTTACTTTTTTAAAAGAAAAATTTCATTTAACTATTGATGCGGAGTTTATAAAGAATCCTATAGGAATAAACTTTGAAATTGCCCAAAAAGAAAATGATGCCGTTTTCAATATAAAGATTAATACAGGAACATTAAATAATCGAAGACAAGGATTAGTTGTTGAAAGTAAGTTGAATTCGGTAAAGAAAAGTGAAGATTTATTTTTGAATTTTGATAAGATATTAACTGGATTCCATGATAAGTTGAGTACTTTCTTTAAGAATATGACAAAAGGTGAACTTTATGAATCATTTAATAAGCAATAATTATGGAAAAAGATTTTATTGACATAACATCTATCGAAAAAGGATGTGACACTTCCACCATATTAGCTTATAGAGGTATAAAGAAAAACTATAAAGTCCATAAATTAATATTGGGAGTATCATCGTTGTTTTTCTTGTCAAACACAGACTATTCTCAATTTGCTACTGAAGCTTTTTACGAAGATACAAATTGTACATACATTCCTAGTTCTGTCTGCTTTCCTGGCGAATCAGAAGGAATAATAAAACCTGTTTCATTCGGTAAGAAGAAAATTGTGGCAAAAGCGAAGATTAAAAAGAAATATTTTATTTCCGATGAAGAACTGGAACAAAGAATGGGTACAGATTCTCCTAAAGAAATTCTCCCAAACGAGGAAGAGTCTAGCATTGAGGACTTCGTAAAATACAATTCTGGACGTTTTATAAACAGTTTAGATAAATGGCTGTAAAACATGTTTCACAACGGGAAATAGTAGAAGTATCTTACCGTACTCCTGAGGGCGATATAAAAAAACACCCAGCTTTGGTGTTATCAACTGATAGGTTGTCTGATAATGAAGACGGTATGTTTTATGCAGTTCTTATCTCCACAAAGAATTATCATCCAGAATACACCTTAAAAATTGAAGATGAATGGCTAAATCATCCATTAGGAAGAGAATCTTATTTTGTCACTCATATTGTTACTTTTTTTAAACTCAAAGAGGTAATTCAAAGTAAAGGGACATTTGTCAAAGGCGAGTTCTTTTATAAAGTATTGGAGAAAGTTATCGATAGTATGTTTGATATTCAAATATCTTTTGAAGATGAATAAAGAAATGAATATAGGCCCTTTCCGGAATATCCGGAAGGGGCTTTGTTTTTTCAGATAAAATCCCCATCTTTGTAGTGCGTTACATATTTAGTTAGAAAGCAAAAGTATTTTGCTGGTAACGGCAGCGGGCATTAAATTGTCCGCCGCTTTCCGTATATACGGTTTCGCCCCGTGTAGAGTATTAATGTACCTACTGCTTTCTAACAAAGTGTAACGCAACGGGTAGCGGGACCGTTTTTCTTTCCTGCCATAAAATCTTTTCTATGCGTTACACTCTATCGAAAGAATTTATCGGTTACGGGCATTGTCGTCTGACGGTTAAAGATGAATCGGGGAAGGAGAAGTCAGCCGTTACGGGTAATATAGATTTGGTAAGTAGGTTATCATCTGAATTGGAAGTTGAGAGGGAGAAAGCAACCGAGGAAGCGATAAATTATGTGTTGCAGGAATCATAAAATTTATTGTATATTTGTACGTAAGAATGTAGGTAGAATAATGAATTTGACAAATTGTTTTACGTATGTTTTACATTGATAGTTTAAGTTTTAAATAACTTGTTGAAAGATAGGATGATAATTTATATATAAGAAGATATTTTTAATTATTGCCTATCTTTGCATATAATTCTGCATATATCGCCTTGTTTTGAGATGAAGAAAACGACTCTTTTACATATCTATATTTGTTTTACGCTTATTGTCCTGCTACTGCCAGGCTGTTCTGTCAATAAATTTATTCCAGAAGGAGGATATTTATTGGATGACGTAAAAATAGAGTCGGATAATAAAGAGATAAAATCATCTCAGATGAATCAGTACGTACGTCAGTCGCCTAATGCTAAATGGTTCAGTTTATTCAGATTCCCTTTATATATTTATAGTGCTTCGGGCATGGACTCTACAAAATGGATAAACCGTTTTTGGCGTAAGCTGGGAGATGCGCCTGTAATATACAGTAAAGATGCGGCTCAAGAAACACAGCAGGAAATAGAAAAAGCTGTGCGTAATATGGGATATATGGGAGCGGTTGTCGACTTGAAGGAAGAAGCGAAGGGCAAACGTATGAAGGTTTCCTATGATATTCACTCGGGATCACCGTATATCATAAATAATATAGCTTATGATATTGCAGATAGTAAGATACGTAGTTATTTGGAAGCAGATTCAGCACAGACATTACTGCACGAAGGAATGCGGTTCGATGTAAATGTACTGGATGAGGAAAGACAACGTATAACCCAATATTTGCAGAACAGGGGATATTATCGTTTTAATAAGGATTTTATCACATTTCAGGCAGATACGATGCTGAATACCCATAAAGTTGACCTTACAATGGAGCTGGCCTCATTTCAAATTCGTAAGGAAGATATGCCGGAAGAACACCGCCAGTATCGGATACGGAATGTCAATTATATATTGGATGCGGATTTTACTGTACCTTCTGCACAAGCACTCCAAAGTTTTGATTCTGTGCGTTCGGGAGATGTCAGTTTGTTTTATAAAGACAAGCTGTTTCTGCGTCCGAAAGTAATTTCTGATTATAACTTTCTGATACCCGGAAACTTGTATAGAAGCAGGAGTGTACAAAATACTTACTCTGCGCTGTCCCGTTTGTCTATCTTGAAGTATTCAAATATTCGTTTCAACGAAGTGATAGAAAATGATTCAGCATACCTGGATGCTTATATCACATTGTCAAGAAATAAAAATAAATCATTGTCTTTCGAAATAGAAGGAACAAACTCTGCTGGTGATTTGGGAGCAGCAGCGTCGGCTTCATATACGCATCGTAACCTGTTTAAAGGTTCTGAGACTTTTACAATTAAATTGAGGGGAGCATATGAAGCTGTGAGTGGACTGGAAGGATATACTAGCAGTAACTATATGGAATACGGTGTGGAGAGCAGTTTGAATTTCCCTGAATTTATGTTCCCGTTTCTGTCTTCCGACTTTAAAAAACGTATTAAAGCGACTTCAGAGGTCAGTATAAAATATAATTGGCAGATTCGTCCGGAATTTGAACGTACTTTAGCTTCTGCTGCCTGGAGCTATCGTTGGACACGGAGAGGAAAGGCTAATCATCGTTTTGACTTGCTGGATATAAATTATATTTATATGCCCTATACCTCACCTACATTCGACGATTATCTGGATCGTATGGATGAGGTTAATCCATTGCTGAGACATAGTTACGAAGATTTGTTCATTGTGCGCTTGGGATATACTTATACTTATAATAGTGCTGGAGGAAATACGATGACTACGGCAAACCGTAATTCGTATTCTGTGCGCTTTAATATAGAAGAAGCTGGTAATTTGTTGTATGCCTTTTCGCGTTTGATAAATAAAAAGCCACGATACGGCGAAGCATATCAGTTGGCTAATATAGATTTTGCACAGTATGTGAAGGCTGACATAGATTATGCAAAAAATTTCGTTATCGATGAGCGCAATTCGCTGGTATTTCATGCCGGATTAGGAGTTGCGGTTCCTTATGGGAATTCTAAGAGTTTACCTTTCGAAAAGTTATATTTTTCCGGAGGTGCTAATAGTGTACGTGGCTGGCGGGTACGTTCTTTAGGACCAGGTTCTTATCGTGGGGATGGAAACACGATAGATTATGTCAACCATACGGGAGATATTAAGTTGGACCTGAATTTGGAGTACCGGACATTTTTATTCTGGAAGTTGAATGGAGCAGCGTTTATTGATGCCGGAAACGTTTGGAATATACGGAATCAGGGAATACAGTCGGAAGGAGTATTCAAGTTTAATCGTTTTTATAAGCAACTTGCCGTATCTTATGGATTGGGAATACGTTTCGATCTGGACTTCTTGATTTTACGTTTCGATGGAGGTATGAAGGCTGTCAATCCGATGTATACCGGTCGTGACCGTTACCCCATTATATCTCCTGACTTCAAACGCGATTTTGCATTTCATTTTGCTGTGGGATATCCGTTTTAATCATTATCATATGGAAGAAAGAAAAATTTATAAGAAAGAAGAACTGAAAGCCTTGAAAGATTGGTTTGCTAATCAAGATTTACCTCAAGGTTTACAAGTAGATAAAGCAACTAATATACCTAATTTGAAAGAAACTGTAGCACGTTTATTCGATCAGGCTGAAGCTTGTTTTGAAAATCCTAAAATGCAGGGATGCCTGATTCTACTGGAAAATATTAAGGCAAAACTTGAAAGCTGAAAAGGAGAGTACAAGTCTATCTAAGTTTAGTTCAATAAAGAGGAACTCTCAATTTGAACCTGACTGTTCTGTCTACAATAAAATTGCCCTGTCATTACTAGGAAGTTTACATCTCAGGTATAAAACATTCAGGATGTACTCCAATGAAAGATGACAGGGCTATTTTATTACACGTATGATTTATTGTATTTAAGAGCGGGTTAATTTATTCAGATTTTACTTCATCGTCATTTTCCGGTATTGGAATATATGCAGGCTTGGGCTGGGGAATACTGAAGTCGGCATCAGCAAAAAGTTCGGCCAGACCGGATATTTGTTTCAGTCGGAGCAATTCATCTCGATCCATTCCGATGTTTTTCATAATCCATTGATCCGACATTCCTGCTTTGTCCAGTTCGGCAACAATGTGTGACATGAGTTCGATGTTATGAGTTCCACGTGCACGATTATGGCGAATAGTAGACCCCATGCGGTTTGACAAATCTTTATCGATCACAACGACAGGAAGCAGGCCTTTTTCTCGTTCATAAATACGTTTGGAGGTTTTTAGTACCGTAAATCGGTGGAATCCATCAACTAAAATGTATTTGTCTGCTTCTTTGTTATAATAACAAACGCACGGCATGGTAAATCCATCTTCCCAAATGGATATTTCCAGCAGTTTCATTTCTGGAGGAGCTACCACATTGGGATTATAATCATTTGCTACTACTTTTTCTACTGGTACAGCCTTTACATTATAAACAGGACTTTTATATTCATTTTCGTTATCACTCATCGCCAAATATTTTTGTAGTTTTCCATAATCTTATTTTTTTTGCTGATCTCTTCCTTTGTAGGAGAGAAGCCCATGTATTTGCAGGCATGGTCATTTCGGAGAATGCAGATACACATGCGTTTGTATGTGGGAATTTCTCTGAATTCAGGAATGTCTATATCTTCCTGGTATTCCATTTTTACAGGATGTTTATGTGTACGGTAGTTGCTTTTGTCTACTATTTCTATAGGAACTTTAGCATCTATCAGTTTTTGTATGACATCGTCACTCAGGCATCCTCCCTTTGTTCGCCAGAATTTAATGCTGACGTTTAAACGCCGGAGATAGCCGTTGCGTGTCTTTTCAGGAAGTGTGGATAGTAAAAAGTACATAAATGATTTCCATGTATATCCCTCTGGCAGTTTTATTTTTTGCCTTGCCGTGGCATGTGTGCTTCCATAAATAGCCGAAAAGTTTACCCCATTTACGCGTCCTATCATTTTCCCCCATGTATCGGGATCAATGGCTCTGTAAAGAGCAAGACTTTCGATAGCCTCACTGATAAACGGGCTGGCTACCCGTTGCCGTTCTAAGCTGATTCCTGCCTTGTAATAGAGGTCGTACAAAGGGTTATAGTCCCATTTGAATTTACCGTTTGCTGTCCATACATCTGTCGTTTTCCAATCGTATATAGGATAGGCATTGTAAATATCATTTCCTATTTTTGAGGTCCAGATATACTTATGATACAGAATGTTCTTAGGAACTTGGAATATACATCGCCAGCGACTGAAGCTTTCCTGTGTCCGTATACCCACCAGACAGCAAGTACGTGTAGCTTTTTTCTTTTTATGCAGCCATTGTGCGAAGTAAAGCTGAAAATCGTAGTCCCATGTGTCTGGTTTCAACTCGGGGAAATCTTTTATTGTCATAGCACCTTCAGGCATCTGGCGAACCCAGAGATCTTTCTTTTCTTCATCCCACGGACGCCAGAAAGACTGATACATTGATGTTGAGGTTGCGACACGAAACGGAAGACAGATGCGATATACGTCAAGTAAATCCTTATTCTTTTCTAGAATGCTGTCTACAAAATCGATAGTCATTTTGTATTGAACCTCATAATCCATATGGAATACACCTATTTTCCGCTTAAGGTTATTGCGGCGGATATAATCAATACATAAGTTCAGCAATACTCCACTGTCTTTGCCTCCAGAAAAAGACACATAGACATTATCAAATTCGTTGAATATTACTCGTAGACGCTCCTGGGTTAATTCGTAGACATTTTTTTGTTCCTGAACTGTCGCTTCCATTATGCCTTCTGCATTTTTATGTATAGTTTCCAACTCTTTGTTATTTCAAATCCTTTCTGTACGAACAAATCCTGATGAGGAGTTTGCACCACAGCCGATAAAGGCTGTGTGCTCTCTTCCTCGTCTGTAAGGACTGTATTTAGCAGTGTATCCAGAATATAGTCGTGGGTTTCTGCTTCAGCGTAGTAGTTGTTGATGATATGTTCGTTTTTACGCATTTCTAATGGAATAAATCCCATTACTTTTTGCTTCTCTATTGCAATATACCATACATAGTGTTCTCCGGTTTTAAACGGATATCCGTTGTTGTATTGCAGGACTTTCGGATTCATAACCAAAGGGCCTACCAGCCGGTATAGTTGTCTGTCGGTTCCTTGTAGTTTCAGTATCTGCATCATAAATTGCTTTTTCTTTTTCGTACCTAGCAAAGGTATTAAAAAAAGAGAACATTTACAATTTCTGATCTGAGATCAGCCGGGCTATGCGGGTTTTGCTTTGAGCCCCTTTAGTGAGCAGATATACGTGTTTATATGCGTCACGGTTCAGTTCCGTAGGTGAACCGTTAATCAGAATAATGTTTCGGTCGTTTGCAAATTTTAGGATTCCGTTTACATTATTAGGATGTAGCTTTCCGATCTCATCCATCATGCAATGTAATTTGAAGTCCTTAAACTTCTGCGAAGCACTTTCTTTGAATACATTCAGCAGCATGATATTAATCATTGCTTTTACCAGGATATCTGTTCCTTCCGAACCCACATTCGACAACTTTTCGACAAAACCGGTGTCGTTGTTGTTTTCTATGATGCGGAAACGTAATTCAAACGAATCGTATAGACGGATCTTGTCATACCGGTAAGCGTGCATTTCTTTGATGAAATCACGCAATAAAGCGATAGCTTCCTGTTTCACCAATTGTTCGTTTTCGCTGGAAAACAAGTTTGTGCCCGGAGTAAGGTCGTAAGCATGTTCATTGTAATATTTCTGTATGGCTCTCAAAGCATTTACCACTCGGTTGCTGCTTTCTTCTACCTTCATTTCAATACGTTGGATTACTCCTACGAAATTGCATGTCTGGAATCCTTTGTTTACCTTGCTTATCAGATCCTGTATATCACTTTCCGAGGCCGTAAGCATGGAAGTATCCATGCTGATACGTTTGAAGATGTCCGAATGCTCGTTGTTGATGCGACGCACGAATTCGTTGATTTTATTTTCTTCTACAAAGTCGTGTAATTCATCGGCAAAACGTATATATTCCCAATCTTCATTGAATTTCGTTTTGAACTTAAACGTATTGTCCTCGTCAAAATGTCCGGTAAAGAGATTAACTTCTTTGCGCAGGCGACTCTGAAGCTGCATGTACTGGTTTTCCATGCGTCCCAGTTCATCAATCAGTTCGATACATCCTTTTTGAACGGCTATTTCAGTTTCCGTACCATTTTCAGAACGGAAAATATCCTGATGAGGCTTGTACCAGTCGTATGCAGGAATTTTTTCGTACGCATCCAGGTTGCCGGATAAGCTGCGTACATTTTCCTCTGCTTCATGCAGTGATTTATTCAGCTTGTCTATTTCACTTTGCAGGGCTCCTGTTTCTTTATGTAAAGATTCTTTCTCGTTGTTTAATAAACGTTTTTGCTCGTCATATTCACGTTGCCATGTCGGAATTTGGTCAATCAAATCGCGTTTATCCTTCTGATACTCGATGATGAGTGCAGCATGGTCTTTTATAAACAGAAGTTCCTGTTCGATATTCTGCAATTGTTCTGCAATGTTTTGCAGACGTTCTGTATCGGCTCCCTGTGTGTGGAGCTCCTTTTGCATGTCGTTTTCGTATTCAGCCTTTACAGAAGCTATCCGTTGCTGTTCCTCTTTATCTTCCTTGCGTATGTTGTCTGCCTGTGCACTTTTTTCGTTGTTCAGATTTTGCAACAGTTTGTTCCATTCTTGCTTTAAATTGTTCAGCTTGTCCGATTTCTCTTTGTTTAGATTATTCAGCTTGCTTTCTGTCTGTTGCAATTCATTATGAGCCTGCATTTTTTGCTCTTCCAGTTCGTGAAGTTTGCGGTTTCTTTCTGCTTCGGCCTTTTTCTTCCAGTTTTCCAGATCGAGCATATCCTGTTGATATTGTCGTTCCAGTTTTTCCAGTTCATATTCTTGTAGAGCGATGATATCTTTTTGCTCTTTTATTTTCGGCTGATATTTACTTTTCAGCGTTTCTTCCAGCTCTTCTTTTTCACTCTGCAATCGGATTGTTTCTGCTGCTATTTCTTCCAGACGACAAGTGCCGGCTTCTTTCTCTTTCTGATAATCGTTGATGGATTTAATATGTCGGTTTATTCCAGCCAGATCAATTGAAATTCCGTAGAAAGACTCGCCTGCATCTTGCAATTGGGGTGACAAACCTGTCTGCCAGAGGATAGACTCATCGCAAAGCTTACCGATGTTTTCCTCCCATCCTGGTTTGTTATCCTTGAGCCATCCCTGTAATGTATTGCGGCTGTTTTGTAAAAACGTTTCCAGTTCGTCAACACGTGGCTTCAGCTGCTGCTGTTCCAGTTGCAGTCTGGTTAGTGCATCATCTTTTTCTTTTGTTCCGTGCTGCAATTCTTCTTCCCACTTCAGCGTAATCTCCTTGATGATGAGTTGTGCGTTGTTGATGCGGTTCTTTTTACTCATATGCATGCCGGTATACGACTGTATGCGATGCTTCAGTTCTTCTTGTTCTGTTTCGAAGAACATCTCTTTCCGGCAAAGCTGCATCTGATAATCAATAGCTGTCAGCACACTCTGTTTTTCACTCTTCTCAGGGTGAAGTTGCTGTGAGAGTTGTTCGTATTCCTGATATAATGCTTCGGTAGAAGCTTCGTGGCGAAGACGTCCTTCCTCAATGCGTGCATTATATGTGCTGTTTAACTCATCCAGTTGCTTGAGTTTTGCTTCATGAATTTTATTCCATTGTTCATCAAGGCTCTGTATAAGCGACTTATATTTTGTTGAGATCTCTGTATATTGGGAAGTGAGAATACGCTGTTCTTCCAGTAATCCGTCGCGGCGGTTTTTCCATTCTTCTTTTCGTGAAGAACGCTCCATTACCTGCTCAATTTGTTGGCGAGCATAATCTTTTTCCTTCTTTTGTGCCTTTTGCAGCTCATTGTTTAGTACAGCAAGTGTTTCCTGCAATTTGTCACAGCGATGGCGTGACTGCTCTTGCAGTTCTTGTCGGCGAGTAATCAACTTGTTGCGCTCACTTTCCGCATGTTGTTTTTTTTCTTGCCATTGTGGAAGTGCTTCCTTAGCCTTGATAAAGGCAGAAACCAGTTCGCGGCAACCTTGGGCCAGTGCTGTCTGCTGTTTCGAAACCTGTGCCGACAATAATGTTATTTCTTTAGCCTGCTTTTGTGTTTCGCGTTTTTGGAATTCTTCGATGTCACGTAGACGGACTTCAAAATTTTTCAGATGCTCCTTGTAGTTATTCAGATCGACTGCAGTTTCATCTTCGTTGATGGATGAAATAATTGTCTTTTTGATGAATTCAGCATCCAGCTTAGAGTTAAGCAAGACATTCTGGATTGTACGAGGAATATTCTGATATTGCTTACTTTCCATAAGCGAATATTTCTTCATATCAGATGAAACGCCATTGCCATAAAGAATATTCCGGTATTCATCGAAAGTGTAAATAATACGTGAGTAGTCTACGTTCTGCAAATCGAGCTGCATACGTACCCGGTCGGCTCCGGTATAGGCAATACGGGTTTCCGGATCGATAAAAAACTCTTTCCGGTAAGGAGAGTCAATAAAACGGTAGCTTACTCGGTTCATCGACTTGAAACTGAGGATACAGAAAGCTCCGTTCTCAGTAGCTACTTCATAGATGATATACGAATTGGCGTAGGGGAAATAATATTCCGTATAGCTCTGTTTTTCAACTGGGATTCCCAACTTTTGTGTATCTGCATTGTAAAAAAAGAGGATAGAGCGAAGTACGGTACTTTTTCCTACTCCCTGTGTACCGATAAAGTGTACATTCCCATCCAAATAGATATCATCGGCATAAGGAATATTTGCACTATTTATAAATATAATTCTATTCAGGTTTCTCATCGTCTTGGCTGTCATCGTAAATGTTAATACTTTCAATCAGGCGTTCCAGGTAATTCCAGGAACTCATTACTTTATATGTATTGTTCTTCTCGTTTTCCAGTTCCAGAAAAGAGTCACGGGTAAGCTGCCGTATCATATTATCGAGCACCTCTTTGCGTACATCTTTATCGGAGAAATGTTTACGTATCCCGTCCAGCTTGTTCTGCAACATGACGTTGATGTTGGCTTCCACCAATATCTGTTCCGGCTGAAAACGATAGCCCGGTCCGAAAGTTTCATCGTATGTTTTAAATAAGTCGAGAACATCAATCCAGTAATAGGCACGCAGAATCTTTTGTTCCAGTGTAACACGAGGTTCTGTACGAGAAAAATAAAAATATTCGTTTCCCCGCTCCAATGTATAGCCTATCTGTGCAAAATAAATCGACAGAGCTTCGAAGTCATCGTCTATAATATCATATAAATCGCGTACGTCTTCATTTGTACTGTTTGAACTGATAAACAGACCTTTTTGCAAATAGTCGAAAATAGCCGCTGTATGATCGGGTATTCTTATTGTTAGTTCCATATAATCTATTGATTTTTTCTGATTGACTTTAGCATGTATTCCGAATGTTTACCGGAATGAACTAAAGTGAATATTTTTTATTATGCGATCCTCCTTTATATCGGATAGATGCGAGCATATTCATAGTTTTTGTAAATACCAAATTCTTCACTGATACGGAACTGCGATTCGTATAGTGATACAATCTGGCAAAAGAGGGTAGTCCGTTCTTCCTCACTGACTTCTTGACGGAATGGATAGCGCATCAGGAAAGAGAACAGATCTTCTGGCTGTGCAGTGGCATCTTTCCACATTGCTTCAGTTTGTGCCTGAATATAGTTGCCGACCGTTTCTTCCAGACTTATTGTTTCCTGATACATTGACTGAGATGCCAGATCTTCATCGCTGAACGCACCAGCTTCGTTGCTTCGTATGGTTTCGCGATGCTGGAGGTTTTTCATTACTTTCAGAATGATCGGACGTGCCTCATCGGTATTCAAGTAATTTATGGAAAGCTTGAATGATGACGGTGCTGTTCCTTCCAAAAGAATGGAGTGCTCACGTTCCAGTACTTCGGCGAGATTACTTTTGGCACGCAGTTCAAACTGATCTTGCAAATATTTTACCCGGCGTATTTTTTCTACCAGTATCACTTGACTCTTAATCTGATTCAGGTAATTGATGATATCCTGCTGTGCCCGGATAAGACTATGCGCTGAAAGCTGTAATTCCCGGCGAAGTTCCAGCAAAATCCGGTTCAGCTCATCATCAGTTGCTTGTTGGAAGAATTGTCGTTCTTCGTGCAATATCAGATTTTCCGTCGTATCAATCAGCTGCTGGATATTGATTCGTTTTTTATCGAGGTTTTCCAGCTTGGCAATCTTTATCTGATAGGTAGGCTCATGTTTGAAAGCATTGTCGATGCTGGTCTGCAAATTCATGATATTACGTATCGTAGTACGAGCTATTTTCTGAAAAGTAATTTTGATATTTCTTACGTAACTAGCCTTACGCGTTGCGATACGTTCTTTGAGATAATAATCCATCAGTTCGTGAAGATACTCGATATTTTCATCTATCACGGCTGTATTGATTTCTTCATTAGCCTCAAGTAACAGTTCGAAAAAATCCATAAACCGTGCATCCAGCTCAACAAAGTTGCCGTTCTGATGAATTACTTCTTTTTCTATAAGTAGTTTCAGACGGTTTTCATCATCTTTCAGCAAAGCCAGTGCATCGGAGTATCTGAAGCTTAGTATTTTTCTTTTCTCGAACATTTCCGTCAGCAGCCCTCTTGCTGCGGCGACGGTGTTTATGATTTCGTGTATAGAACGGAATATGTACATAATATTATAAAAAATCTTCGCAAAGTTATAGCTTGGCGAGGATTTTTCCTAATTTTTTATGTTTTGTCTTATTCCTTTATCTTTCTTCTAGAGCAGGGGAGCCCCGAAAGGAGCTTGTTCTTCTTCAATCCACCACTGGAAATTCAATCGTTTCGCTGGATTCATTCCAGTTGTCGATAGTGAAGTTTCCGGAACTCCCCCCTGCAAAAATATCTCCGATAACAATGTTTACTGTCAGACGTGTATTGGCAACCAATGTCGATTCCAGATTTTTCGACAGCGTGTGTACGCTACCATCTTTCAACGTAATCAGGAGTGTAAGCAAGGGGTTGGGGGCAGAAGGAAATACCATTACCATTGCATTACTCATTTCGGTATTATCGACAGAACGTACTAGATCAAACTTGACAGTCTTTGTCTTATTTTCGGGTTCGGCTGTATACAGATTGATTTTTTCAGCTATTCCACCGATAAGAACCTGCATATCTGTAATGTTAGAGTTGATGACGGCATTGTTTTTTGTTTTGACAATCACCTTGAGTCCTGCTACAACCCGTTCCATATTGGCTTCCAGATCCTCTTGTCCAATATTTACTTCCTTGTTGGTGTGTACCAGATCGTATACAGGAATATATGTAGTATCTTTATTGTATTGTCTCAATCCGAAATACAATTTAGATAAGTCTGAACCAATAGATAGCCCGGGTTCATCAATGGCTGGGGTTGTATGAATAGGTTCTTCATATTTGGGAGTTCCCCAATATACAATGTTATATTTGCCGACAGGCAGCGATACTTCTCGGTTGTTATCTCCTACAATGTTTCCATCCTGAACATTGTAAAAACCATAGAACACGCTTAGCGTATTGTTTACATAGTTCCCGAAATAAATAGAGCTTCCCTGGAGGCAAGGATAAGCTTCTACTATACCCGTGAGAGGACTTTGAGAATCGCTCACACGGGTATGTAGAGCGGGAGTAACAAGATTGGGGGTTGATTCAGTAGAGAGAGTATAACTGTCATCTCTACAAGCTGTCGTGATGAGTAAGAGTGTAAGTGCTCCTAAAGTGATTTTTTTTCATACTTTGTTCTTAAATAATAAACAACTAAATGTAGCAAATGTTTTCATAAAAGTGAAATTTCGTAAGAAAAAAATGTGTATAAGGAAGAAAAAAGGCAATATGTTTCCAAAAACTTGTTGAAGAGCATATTTTACTTGGTTGAAGTCTTTTCAGATAATTCAGCAAAAACTCTCAATTTTTGTACAAATACTTTTGAAATATTGCTCAAAAAAATTGGGGAAGTTGTACAAATTTTAAAAAAATATCTCGATGTTTTTGGAAAGATTAGCCCAAGTTTTAGACATAATTCCGGCTTTTGTTGTTTTAGTGGCTTTTTAGTAACCAAAACAGGGTTCTTAATTAAAGAAAAACAAGGTACAGTGAAAAAGTTAAGTTTGTATCTTTGTCGGAAATTAGGTATGAAAAAGATTATGAAGAAGCGTACAAAAGGGATATTGAAAATAGCCGGTATATCTTTCGGCTCATTGATTGTTTTAATTCTGATAGCAATAACAGTTGCTATAAATTTTGTGTTTACTCCTTCCAGGTTAACTCCGGTAGTCTTGAAAACTGCTAATCAGGCACTGAATGCCAAGTTGGAGATGAAGAGTGTGGAACTGACTTTTTTCTCTACGTTTCCACGTTTCGGATTGAAGTTGGTCGATGGAAGTCTTGTCTCGAAAGTGTTCTGTGATACAGCATGGCAGAAAACAGATTCGTTGCTGTCATTTGGCAAATGCGTGGTTGTGGTAAATCCGATAGATTATTTGATAAATAAAAAAATAACTCTTAACTATCTGGGATTGGAAGATGCTTCGGTTTACGCTTATAAGAGTAGGGAGGGCATTGCCAACTGGGATATTGTAGCTTCTGATACAACTGCTGTAGCTGATACTGCTTCTTCTGGCAAGACAGATTTGTCGGGAGGTATTGATATTCGTCGGGTATCGCTGAAGCGGGCAAATGTTATTTTTGATGACCGGGATACAAGAGTTTATGCCCGCCTGACCAATGCTGCACTTAATCTGACAGCTTCTTTGCAGAAAGAACACTCAAAGTTAGCTATGCGTTTCAGCAATGATAATGTACTTTTCTGGCAGGACGGACAATTGCTGGTCAATAAGGTTGCGACAGACCTGAAGACTTCTCTTGATCTGGACCGTTCTACGCGTACACTTACACTAAATGATGCCAACATTTCATTAAACGGTATAACCTTTGATGTGAAGGGAACCTTGAAGCGAGATACAGTTCGCCGTGCACTTAACGTGGATATTGCATATGCTCTGCATGCTCCTTCCTTGGAAACGGTATTCAATATGATTCCTGAGAGTGTTTTGAAGCGTGAAAGTATGGAGGCAAGAGGCAGTGTGAAAATGGAGGGTGATGTAAAAGGATGGTATGGAAAGCAGCAGATGCCTGCCGTTACGTTGAAGGTACAGATAGATAAAGCATCGGCTAAATATGATAAACTTCCTTATGGAATTGACAATTTTACGGCCGATTTTTATGCGTTTGTAGATTTAATGCGTAAACAGCCTTCGTATGCAGACTTGAAGATTTTTCATTTTCAGGGGGCTCATACAGATATACTGGCCGATGCAAAGATTGTGAATCTGTTGGAAGATCCAGATATAACGTTTAATACAAAATCGAAAGTAGATCTGACTGCCTTGGCACAGGCTTTTCCTTTGCAGGAGGGGGTAACTATTGGTGGCGATCTGGAGGCTGATTTGCGGTTGAAATGTCGGCTGTTTTCCATTAAGAAGCAGGATTTGGGACGTATTCGTTTAGGTGGAAAATTGAAGATGACGAATTTGCAGTTGCGGGATGTTAATAAAGGATTTGAATTTGCGAGTGATGCTTCGCTCAATTTCATCGGGAATGATAATCTGGCTGCACGTGCGGAAATCAATAAACTGGTCTTGCAGTCAAAGCTGGCTAATTCGAATGTAGAAAAACTGACTATGTCGGTTAAATCTACTAACCCCCAGGATACTACCCGTATTACAGACGTTGAATGTAAATTTACTTTGAATCGTCTGAAAGGGAATATGGGCGATTCGTTGGCGTTATTCTGTCAGAAAGCTGATGCTACAGTGCGCTTGCAGCCTGGGAAAAAGAACCCTTCGATGCCTCAGGTTTCTCTTTCGCTGAGTGCTGATACCATGTTCTGCCGTGCCTGGAAAACAAAGATGGGGGTGGATCGGGCAGGCTTTGCTGTGACCGCAGAAAAATTGCATGATTCACTCTGGATTCCGAAAGGCATCATTGGTTTCCGTCGTATGAGAATGTCGACTCCTGAATTTGCATTACCTATACGTATGAAAAAAACATCGGTGACGGTAGGTAACCGGATGATAACGCTGAAAAATGCAACTTGTCGGGTGGGACATTCCGATTTGACGGCAACTGGAGCCATATACGATTTGTATGGAATGATGAAGCATCATCGTCCGTTGAGGGGGAAGCTGGAGGTTTCTTCCCGTAACCTCGACTGTAATCAACTTATCAATTCATTGAGTTTCCCGGAAGATACACTTCAGGCTGAAGTTGATACTACTGCTTCATCGTTGGAGTTATTTGTAATTCCAAAGAGTCTGGATTTTGAACTCCAGACTAACTTGAAAAGGGTGAAGTATGACAAGATGATATTCGAAGATGTGCGTGGAGCTGTGGATATCCGGAATCAGGCTGTTCATCTGAAAGGATTAAGCATGAAGGGGATGGATGCTCAGATGAATGCAACTTTGGTTTATCGTGCTCAGGAGAAGAAGCAGGGATATGCCGGATTCGACTTCAGGCTGCATAAAATCAATATAGCCAAGCTGGTTGAATTTGCTCCTTCACTGGATACAATTGTCCCGATGCTTCGTTCGTTCCAGGGAGTTGTTGATTTTGAAGCTGCTGCCGAGGCGGTACTTGATTCGAATCTGAATATCAAGATTCCGTCTTTACGTTCGGCTGTACATATCAAGGGCGACAGTCTGGTACTGATGGATGGAGAAACTTTTGCTGAAATATCGAAGATGCTGATGTTTAAGAACAAAGAGCGGAACATGTTCGACAGTATTTCGGTGAATATGACAATAAAGGACGGCAATGTGACAGTATATCCTTTTATTGTGCAGATAGACCGATATAAGGCGGCTGTGGGAGGAACTCAGGGACTTGACATGAACTTCGATTACCATATTTCTATTTTAAAGTCGCCTCTGCCTTTTAAGATGGGAGTGAATATTACGGGAAATCTGGATAAGATGAAGTTTAAACTGAGCAAGGCTAAATACAAGGATGCGGTAACTTCGGTAGAAATACGAAAAGTAGACAGTACACGTATCAATATGGGACGGCAAATCGTAAATGATTTCCGCCAGGTTATGAAGAGAAAACCTGAATAAGGTTTCTCTTCTTATACCATCTTGCGGAGAATGCGTGGAAACTGTATGGCAAAGATAAGTGTACAGCAGATGGCTGCCGTTGCATCAGAAATTCCTTCAGCGGCATATACTCCGGGCATCCCCATGAAACGGGGCAGGATAAGTGCCAGCGGTATGAGTAATATAACTTTGCGCAATAGAGCGATGAATACCGAAACTTTAGCTTGACCTAAAGCAACGAACATGTTCTGACACGCACGTTGTAATCCGAATATTGTCATTCCTCCAAGGAAAATCGGCATTACCTGGCGTACTGTTTCTATTAATGTTTCATCGTTCGTAAAGGCGGAAGCTACTAGTGAGGGGAATAGAATCATGAATGAAATCAATAGAAAATTGAATGAAAACATGATGATGACTACTATTTTGAAGCATTCCTTTACTCGTTCCCGGTTATGATGTCCGTAATTGTAGCTGACAATGGGAACAAATCCTTGCGCAAAACCTGTCAGTGGAACACTTACAATGAGCATGGCACTTTGCATGATGGCTAGTGCACTGACATAGATATCTCCAAATTTTTCCAGGCTGCTGTTCAAGACAAAGCCCACCAGGCTTTCTGTACTTGCCATGATAAATGGTGAAACTCCTAACGCCAGAATGGAGAGTATGATGCCTTTGTGCAGTTTCATGTAGCGGTATTCAAGTCTTAATGAGGCTTTTTTCGACGTGAGAAAGGAAATTACCCATATGGCACTACAGGCTTGTGACAGGATAGTGGCTAAGGCTGCTCCCTTTACTCCCATACCGAATGTAAAAATGAACAGAGGATCTAATCCGATATTCAATATTGCTCCGATAAGGACAGAATACATGGCTATGGTGGGACGTCCTTGTGTATTGATGAATGTATTGAGCCCTACTGACAGTTCCACGAACAGAGTACCCAGCAAATATATCGAAAGATAATCAGTAGCATATCCTATTGTATTTTCCGATGCTCCGGTAAAGAGCAATATCGGCTCCATAAACAAGTAAGTGGTAGCGGAAGTCAGTATGGTAAATATGAGCAGCAGGATGAATCCGTTGCCTAAAATCTGTCCGGCACGCTCCCGGTTTCCTCGTCCCAGGGCAATGGCAGCAAGTGGACTTCCTCCTGCTCCGACAATAGCAGAGAAGGAAGATATCAGTACTATGACAGCACTTGTTACTCCGATTCCAGCTAAAGCATCGGTTCCGATGCCGGGTATGTGACCGATATAAATACGATCGACAATATTGTATAACAGGTTTACCAGCTGAGCTGCAACCGCCGGAAGTGACATCTTAAATATAAGAGGTAACATACGGTCGGTTCCTAATCTTTCTTCATATGCATTTCCCATCTTTGCCTTCTTTTAAAAATCGCGCAAAGGTAGTTATTTTTTTATTAATAAGCTGCTATACCCGTTCGAATGAAACAGAAGAAAACTTTCAGTTGTAATCAGGGTTTATTAGTAGACTGACTTTGAGATTTAACGGCTGGTTTTATTTTTTTCTTTCCTAATTTTTTAGCTTTTTCCCATGCGGCTTTTCGAGCTTCATATTGTTCTCGCTGCCGTTCCAGATAATTATCTGCCATAATGAAATGTGATTATCAGTTTATTTAATTCCAATTTAATTCATCTTGTATCCGGCGGAGTGCAGTGTTGTAATCCTCTACCAGTTCTTTCATAACTTCACTGACTGGTTGCAGATGCTTAATCATTGATGCCGCCTGACCAATTTCCAGTTCTCCCTCGAATAAATCTCCTTCGAAAATACCTAGTTTGGCACGTCCGCGTCCTAACAGATCACGCAGTTCATCGACGGAAGCTCCGCGTTTTTCAGCTTCTTCAATGTGTTTGTAGAAATCATTTTTCACTAGTCGGGTAGGAGAAAGCTGTTTTAACGTAAGTATTGTATCTCCCTCATTCAGTCGCAGACAGCGGTCTTTGAACGCGAAACTGGCAGAACTTTCTTCAGTCAACGCAAAACGTGTGCCTATCTGTACTCCATCGGCTCCTAGACTTCTTGCGGCCAGAATACCTTCACCGGTAGCTATTCCCCCAGCTGCAATTAGTGGGAGTGTACAACTTTTCCTGACTGCCGGGATAAGACACAGGGTTGTAGTTTCTTCTTTTCCGTTATGTCCTCCTGCTTCGAACCCTTCGGCTACAATAGCGTCTACTCCAGCCTCTTCACATTTTGCTGCGAAGCGTGTGGAAGATACTACATGAGCTACGATAATCCCTTTGTTGTGCAGCCATTCGGTCCATATCTTCGGATTTCCGGCGGAGGTGAAGACAATCTTCACTTCTTCTTCGGCTATAATTTGCATCAGGGTTTCTATTTCCGGATACATCAATGGAACGTTTACTCCGAACGGTTTGTCGGTGGCTGCTTTACATTTGCGTATATGCTCGTGTAAGGTTTCAGGATGCATAGAGCCTGCTCCTAACAGTCCCAGTCCTCCTGCATTACTTACTGCCGATGCCAGTCGCCAGCCGCTGCACCATACCATTCCACCTTGAATGATGGGATATTTTATTCCGAAAAGATGACATATTCTGTTCATAGTCTGTTCTGTTATGTAGGTCGGCGGCATTGCTGCCGCTTTCCCCATTAAGAACTGTACGTGC